>Ga0164315_10000626_pt1 | contig 25061 bp, 23 predicted proteins | sample GuaBasSedimGuay6_FD_113737 | JGI IMG/M metagenome (GOLD analysis project Ga0164315, IMG submission 113737) | Subseafloor sediment microbial communities from Guaymas Basin, Gulf of California, Mexico - Guay6, Core 4569-2, 0-3 cm | ecosystem: Environmental > Aquatic > Marine > Hydrothermal vents... | reverse complement strand
AGAGATAACGAATAGATCAAATAACAGGGTAAAAATGAATATGGATGAGAAAACACAAATTGAACTGGAAGCTGCTGCTTTCAGGCATCTCGTAGGATTTCTGCAGGAAAAAACAGAGGTACAGAATATCGACTTAATGAATCTGGCCGGTTTTTGTAGAAATTGTCTGTCTAAATGGTATCTGGCAGCTGCAGAAGAGCGGGGAATTGAACTGGATTTAGAGGAGGTTCGAGAGATGATCTACGGTATGCCGTATGCAGAGTGGAAAGATAAATATCAGAAAGAAGCCACCCAGGGACAACTGGATGCATTCGCTGAAAGTCATAAATGATAAAAATAGACTACTGCAGACAAGGCTGACACCTGAGTAATCTGATTTGGATATTATCTGCTCCCCTCTCTGCTCAAGGAATTGATCATCGTATGATTAATAGACCCGGGTGATTTTATAGTTTTTCTTCTTCAGTGTTTTGAGTAATCCCTTTTCTCCCGCCAGATGTAGCGCCCCCACCGCTATGAAGGCAGAACCATCGTTAAGATAGGGAATAATTCTTTTCAGCATCCTTTCGTTTCGGTCATAAAGGATCCCTTGTATGTAGCGGTCAAATACATCTTCATCAAAGTGTGCCTGATTATTAAATGCCATCATTCCTGCTAAATCACGTGCAAGGTAGAGTTGTACCAGTTCCCAACTGTCCTTGATAATCTGCCTATGATTACAAACCGTATCATTCAGAATATTTATTTGATCATCTGCACTGAGATTTTGCATAGGTTCGATCAGTTCCTGCATGTTTTCCAGACTGATGATTGTTTTATTAAGTGACCTGGCTGTGTCTAGCAATAGCATATCCAGTGTTTTGGCATTCACTGGTTTTGGTCTTCCCATCAGTGTAAAAGCGGCCCAGGGTTTAAGCTTTGGTATTTTTTCAACGGGGACACCGTAATCAGGTAACACTTGCTGAAGATAATGATAGACGGGCGGGGAGATCATGTCCGACAAAAGTTCTCCATCTTTGAAGAATATTGAATCGAAAAATACCTTGTTTGATTCTTCTGTAAGTACACTTTCAATGATGAACGGCTGACTTTTTGCCAATGCCAGTCGAACATGGGGTGGAAATTGTGCAACTACACGATCCTGCGAATGCATGGTACCAAAAAGATAATTTGACTGGCCTGTTGGCGTTTCTATTTTCCATAACAATCCACTTGAGAAATCATCACTCTGATTTTCATTTTGCCGGTACTCATTTTGATTTTCAGCAGGAGAAATGAGCTCTACTGGATCCTGTCGATATTCCTGACAAACCTGCTCAAGAGTTTCTGAGCTGACTGCAGGTGAAGCCGAAAATAATGTAATGATAAAGAGAATATTTAGATGTCTGGATATTGGCATACGGTAATTATAACCATATGAACGAATTTCGAATGTACTCAAGTACTATTTGTCATCTGGGGAAAATGAACCTGGAAAGGGAAATTATGGGAATATTTCATATAATGTTAATATTAGCGGCTCTTAAGATAGTAATGTAATTACATGTTTTTAGTAAAGAAAAATACGAAACTTAAAGTAAATTCAAGACATATAGTTAAAAATCTATTGGTGGCTGTGTTTGTCTCGGCTATGAGTTCGTGTGCTTTTCAGGAGTACGAGCAAGCACCGATAGAGACCAATCAAACAATTAACAATCTGGTTTCAAGGGATGTTAATGAACCTGGTTTTACAGAGTTCTTGCAGGAGAATGGCATCTCTCAGTGGCCTGTCAAGCAATGGAGTTTTGAAGAAATTACACTTGCCGCTCTATATTTCAATCCTCAAATAGAAGCAGAATTTGCAGAATTCAGTTTGAGCGAAGCACAAGCACTGCTTCTGTTGCAGAGAGAGAATCCGGTGATTGGTGTCCCGCTGGAACATCATAGTGATACCAGTGACGGAGTATCTCCCTGGACGATTGGAATTCTTTTTGATTTTATCTTTGAACGTCCTGCAAAACGACGCGCGAAACAGGACAGGGCACAGGCTGAAATTCAGGCTGCCCTGGTTGGGGTGAGTGAATCTGTCTGGGATTTAAGATCGGAACTAAAACTGGCCTGGATAGAATATACCTCAGCCTTAAAATTGAATGACTTTATAAAGAATGAATTAAAATTACTCGACGACAGTCATGTAATACTTCAGAGACAACATGAGCTGGGAGAATCAAGTTATTTCGAAGTGAGTAACACGCGCCTGGAAATGCAGCGTTTAAGGTTAGAAAGTAGTCACCATCAGGTCGTGGTTTCGGATGATTATCATGAATTATTGGTCTTGATTGGTTTATCACCTGAAAAAATGGTTTCTCAGGATTTTGTGATGTCTGACAATGAGACCTTGCCAGGAGTTGCAGATATCACACAATTGACCATACAGAATATGGCTTTGCATGAAAGATATGATATCAAACAGGCCTTGTTTGTGTATCAGGCACATGAAGCTGCGTTGCGGCTGGAGATAGAAAGGCAGTATCCTGATATTACTTTATCACCCGGATTTATTTTTGATCAGGATGACAAAATATGGGCATTAGCGACCTCATGGGTATTACCTGTATTTCATCATAACGAAGCGCAGATAAATGAAGCATTGGCAAAACGTCATCTACTGCAAAAAGAATTTCAGGTTTTACAGTCAAACCTGATTCATGAACTTGCAAAGAAGAGACATCGTTATATGGCCCTGATGGATTCATTGCATCAAGCTGAGGCTCTGGTGAAAGAGCTTATAGATAGAGAAGATATTTTTCAGAAACAATATGATTCCGGGTATACGGGCAAGCTGGACTTGTTAAGAAATCAATTGGAGACACTGCGCGCTAAACGTGCATACTTCGAGATTCGTGTTTCTGTAAATAAAAGTCTGGCAGACCTTGATGCCCTGATTCAAACTCCCTTGCAAGGTGAGTTTGATAGTGCGCAGATCATAAAAAGCTTGACCGCATTGAATATAAAAACTGACGAATAAACATGAATATTATTTTTAAAATTATTTTACTCTTCCTGATCGTGAGCATGGGTATTATGACCTATTCATTGTTTAATGATGAAGCAGGTGAGTCGGATGAATCTGAGTTGGGAATAGATGACGATGATGATATTCCTTCAAGAATGGTCAACGTGGATGGGCAGCATGCAATTCGACTGGATATAGACTTACAGGAACAAAGTGGCATCAAGACCCGGAAACTGGAAGCTATGGAGATTCGTGAAGAGCTTGATGCCTTTGGTCAGGTATTCAATATTAATGGTCTGGTGGAACTACGCTCAAATCTTAACAAAATAAATGGCCAGAAAAATATTGTTTTATCCGAACTCGCGGCCACAAATAAAAAACTTAAACGCTTACAGGTTTTGCATAAGGAAGCCGCAAATATATCTACCAGGCAATTACAGGAGGTCGAGGCAGAATCGATTACTCATCAAGCAAGGTTAAAGACACTCAACAGTGAACTGACTGATGTGCGTACAGAAGCCGAACAGGCCTGGGGTTCGGTATTAACAGCCTGGGTAATTGATAATGACACAGATACTTTTGAACAATTACTTTCAGGTAAGAATGTGATCGTGACCGTATCGCTTAGAGCTAAGGATACGCTTCCGGAGCAGACCGAATATGTTTATATAGGAAGGAACGGGAATCGCATTTTGGCACAGAAGGCCGTCTATATTTCTCCCGCAATTGAGTCAGATTCCATGTTGCAGGGTGAGACTTATTACTTTTTGGCAGATGCATCCATGGATAAATATCGGGCTGGTATGCATGTACATGTCTGGGTGCCACAAACTTCTGAATCCATTTCAGGTGTGTTTGTTCCAGAGTCGGCTGTAGTCTGGTCAAGTGGTAAACCCTGGGTCTATACCAGGAACAGTAAAGAATTATTTATCAAGCATGTGATTAACAGCCCAGTCGAACTGGATGAAGGGATATTTGTGGCGGAGGGACTGCAAGTTGGAGATAAAGTCGTGACCAGTGGTGCACAGATGTTGCTCGCTGAGGAGTATCGTTGGTCAATCCCCGATGAAGATGATAATCCCTAGAATATATTCTTAAATAAATACCATGCTCGCTTCATTTGTCAGGTTTTCCATACGCTTTCGCGGAGTCATAATTATTCTGGCGTTGTTATTGCTCGCCTATGGTTCATATCAGGTATCCAATGCTGGCCTGGATATTTTTCCTGAATTTTCACCCAAGTCGGTCATTATCCAGACAGAATCACCCGGCTTGTCATCAGAGCAGGTTGAAATCCTGGTCACTCAACAAGTTGAAAATGCCATAGGTGGTTTAATTAATCTTGATTATGTGCGTTCAGAATCAATACAGGGACTATCTATCGTTACCGTTATTTTTTCTGAAGATAGTGATGTCTATCAGAATCGGCAGTTAATCTCGGAACGACTTGTCGGGATCAGTGATAACTTGCCTCCAGGGATAAGCCAACCCGTGATTGCACCACTCGCATCTTCATCAGCAACAATTCTTACCATTGGTATTACCAGTGAGCAGCGTAGTCTGATGGAGTTGCGGGAAATTGCAGACTGGACGATTGTGCCAAGATTATTGAGTGTTCCTGGTATTGCTGATGTGAATGTTTTTGGTGGTGATGTCAGACAGCTGCAAATCCAGATTGATACTGATAAATTACATCAATTCGGTTTGGGTGTGAACGATGTCGCGCTCGCCGCCAGTCAGGCGACAGGTATACGCGGCACCGGGTTTATAGAAAATAGTAACCAACGGATCACCCTGTCATTATCAGGTTATCCTGTAGATGAAACCAGTCTTGCCAAAGTCATTTTGAAACGGGAACGTGGCGTAAATATTTATCTGGGGGATGTTGCAGAGATAAAAATGGCGGCAGAACCACCTTTCAGTGCGGCGACAATTATGACAGAACCTGCAGTCGTGATGATGGTCATCGGACAATATGGTGCTAACACACTAACAGTGTCCAGGGATGCGGAAATTGCATTAAAAGAATTTGAAGAAGTATTCCAGAGGCAGGGTATTATTTTGACCCCTGATTTATTCAGGCCGGCAAATTACATAGAAAGGTCACTGGAGAACATCACCGAGCATCTGATGATAGGCGGACTGTTCGTTATTGTGATTCTATGTTTATTTCTATTTAATTTACGTACTGCATTTATTTCTGCCATAGCAATTCCATTATCTTTATTGAGTGCCGTGATGGTGTTGTTGCAGTTAGGAATAAACCTGAACGTGATGGTGTTAGGTGGGCTGGCGATTGCTTTGGGTGAAGTGGTAGACGATGCCATTATTGATACAGAAAATATATTCAGGCGCCTTAGACAAAACAGACTGTTGACTAAACCAAGAACTGTTACTGAAGTTGTTTTTGATGCCTCCATGGAAGTCAGGGGATCAGTTGTTTACGCTACATTTATCGTCGCGCTTGTTTTTGTTCCGCTATTAACATTAGGCGGGCTGGCAGGGCGTTTATTTGCCCCGCTGGGTCTTTCTTATATCCTCGCAATTATGATGTCATTGGTCGTCGCATTAACAGTAACACCTGCGCTGTGTTACATGTTACTTGAAAAGGCAAAACTGTCGGACAGGGATCCACCGCTGATACGGTTTATTAAACCTGCTTATGATTATCTTCTTGTATTATCCAGCCAGGCACCAATTCTAACAATATCCACAACATTGATGTTTTGTGTGCTTGGCTTATCTATTGTTCCGACACTGGGCGGACAATTTTTGCCTCAACTTCGGGAGGGCCATTATATAGTTCATACCTCAGCATTACCCGGGACTTCTCTGCAAGAGTCTATACGTATGGGGAATGGGTTAACCAGGAACTTTCTGGAAATACCGGGGGTACGTTCTGTCTCACAATGGGCTGGCAGGGCAGAACGTGGGGCAGATACATTTGGCAGCCATTACAGTGAGTTTGAAGTAGATCTGGAGTCTTTATCAGGCAAAGAACAGCAGCGTGTGCTCGATCAGTTACGGGAAACAATGAGTGAAACTCCCGGAATATTATTCGAGGTGCATAATTTTTTGTCGGAACGTATAGACGAAACAATCTCCGGTTATCAATCGCCCGTAGTGGTCAATGTTTATGGAAAAGATCTGAAGCAACTGGATAGCCTGGTGCAATCCATTGCGGAAATTATGCGTAGTATTCCCATGGCATCAGATATTCAATTACGTTCTCCACCAGGAACACCATTACTCCAGGTGAGATTGAAAATGGATCGTTTGGCGCAATGGGGCTTACAACCAGATGAGGTCATGCGTTCCGTTCAGGTCGCCTTCGAAGGGGAGACCGTGGGCAGGATCAATAAAGGTAATCGAGTCTTTGATGTCACTGTAATATCCAGGGAAGAAAAGCGGCGTAAACCAGAGGACGTACGCAAGCTTCCTGTTCGAACTCCAGAAGGAAGTATTATTGCATTGGAGGATATTGCCGATATTCGTCAAACAGCAGGACGATATAATATTTTGCATCATGGTGCACAGCGCGTTCAATCAGTTACAGCACATGTTGAAGATTCAGATCTTGAATCATTAATGAATGAATTAAAACAACGTGTAATTACAGAGATCGATTTTCCGACAGGAACCTACCCTGAATTTACCGGGGCATTACTTGAAAGAACACAGGCCAGAGAACAATTAATCCTGTATTCATTATTGTCCGGGATCGGTGTGCTGCTTCTTATCTATATCGCCATTGGCAGTTTCAGGAACATGCTATTGATGTTACTTAATATTCCATTTGCCCTGGTTGGCGGTGTTTTTGCAGTGGTATTAACGGGAGATTTAATCTCGGTAGGTTCAATGGTGGGTTTTGTGACTTTGTTCGGTATTACAGTCAGAAACTCGATTATGCTGGTGTCTCACTACCAATATCTTGTGGAAGTTGAGAAATTGGTCTGGGACATAAATACAGCGATAAAAGGAGCCAATGAGCGACTTCCATCTATTTTGATGACGGCCTTAGTGACTGCACTGGCAATGTTGCCCATTGCCTTTGATAGTGATAATGCTGGTAGGGAGATTATGGGTCCTATGGCAAGTATTATTATTGGTGGTATGGCTTCATCAACAATACTTAATTTATTGATTATGCCGACCGTGATGTTGAAATTCGGAAAATTCAAGACGGTTTAGTTGAAGAATAATTTATGTCTGACAAGTTAGAATTTTATTTCAGTTTCCGTAGTCCTTATTCGTGGTTGGCATTGTATCGGCTCAATTTACTTAAGGATGAATTAGCTGTTGAGATTCAGATGATTCCCGTGTTCCCGGCAAAAGATAAAGATGATGTTATGCTGTCTAATCGGGAGAAGGTAAAATATATAGCAAAGGATATTGTCAGAATAACAACTGCTTATGGGCTGGATATAAAGTGGCCAGATCCGTTTGATACAGACTGGCTAATCGCTCATACGGCTTATATTTATGCTGAGGAGCAGGGAAAAGGGCTGCCTTTTAGTCTGGCTTTATATAATGCAAGATTTCTGCAAGCTAAGGATATAGCTGACGAAGATATTTTACGTGGCCTGGCGACAGCGAATGGACTTGATGCTGAGGCACTAATTGATGCCCTGGGCATTAGAAAATACAAAAAGAAACTACTACAGGGTATGTCTGCTGCAAAGCATGCTGGTGTGTTCGGGGTACCATTTTTTGTGTATAAGGATTCAACTTATTGGGGCAATGACAGGCTCGAGTGGCTTATTCGCGAGATTAACAGGGGTTCGGGAGCAGAAATTCCGGATCTTTCAATTGATCCATTCAAAAGACCTTATTAGATTTGTGACAGACAATACGATATTCTGTCCGACTGAGAAATAGCATAGTACAAAGATGAAAATACTTATTATTGATGATTCGAAAGATTTCAGGGCACTGGTGCGCCTGTACCTTGCCAAAACGATGGATGATGCCGAGCCGGTTGAATATGCAGTAGAGGAACTTGGGAAACCTGCAGATGATTATCCGTGGTCAGAATATGACATTTTGTTGCTTGATTACAATCTTGGTGGTGAGGAAGATGGTTTTGACTGGTTGAAACAATTCAAACAGAAAGCAGGTTTCCCCCCAACAATTATTTTGACGGCAGAAGGCGATGAATATATTGCTGTAAAAGCAATAAAACTGGGCGCTGCAGATTATATTAATAAAGTAGACATTACGCCCAAACGATTGGCTGATGTGATTAGAGAAGCAATTAAATTTGCTTCTGAAAGTATTGCCAAGCAAGAAGATGAGATCAATAGTGCGACACATCTCCTTGAAAAGTTGCATCAAAAGGAAAGTGAAGCGCTCCCCGATGAGGGCCTGGCACTTGGCTATAAAATAGTTCGCAAGATAGGGCAGGGAGCTATGTCAAAGGTCTATTTGGCAGAGCGTGAAAAAGATAATCAATCTCTGGTACTGAAAGTACTGGATATAAAAAATTCTCCGGGACATGCCACAATTGAAAGGTTTGTGCTGGAAGCTGAATTAATCTCGGCGCTGGATTCGCCATTTGTTGTAAAGATATTTGAGCATGGCTTAACCGATGATTATGGTTTTATTGCTATGGAATTTTTCTCTCGTGGGGATCTGAAACAGCGGATGGAGATGAATATTCCTCCTGAACTGGTAGCGACCTATATGATCCATATTGCTTATGGGCTTAGTGCAATTCATAACGCTGGTGTCATACACAGAGATTTAAAACCTGCAAACATTATGTTTCGTGGTGATGATAGCCTGGCATTAGCTGATTTTGGTATTTCAAAAAAAATGGATGCTGATGTTGACCTGACAACAATGGGTCAAATCATGGGGACACCTCATTATATGAGTCCGGAGCAGGGCGAGGGTTTGAGCATTGATAGACGTACAGATTTGTACAGTGCTGGTGTCATGCTCTATGAGTTATTGATGAGGGAGAAGCCTTTTACAGCACCCACCCCGGCTGCATTGATATTTAAGCATATAAATGAAGAAATCCCCAAATTACCTGAAGGACTAAACAGATTTCAGGAGGTTATTGATAATCTTATGGCAAAAGATCCTGCTGATAGATATTCGTCAGCTAATGAACTGATACAGGCATTGACGCCTTTGGAAGAATAGAATTTATTATTCAATAGCCTGGAAAATAATAGTCTGGCAAAAATGAATTCGGCTTCAGCTATTATTACTTTGCTCGTTAGATGTATCTTCTTCAATCTGATTTAGCCACCATCTTGCATGGTCTCTTGTTTCCTTGAAAGCCAGTGCCTTGTTCAGTGCTTGTTTTGAACGTAGCATATTTTCTCTATGGTACGACGATATCCCAAGTAGCAACCATGCAGAGGCTTCAATCTTTGTTTGAGTTGTAATATTTTTATCAGTAACTACAGTTTCCAGTGTTTGTTCTGCTTTATCCCAGTTTTCGAGATCAACATAGATATGAGCAAGTTTGAAATTCAGGGAGATATCGTTAATCTTTGCAACATGCCGCTCCAGTACGAGAGCAGCCTTTTCTTCATCATGTGCGAGTAGCCAACTGTTTGAAAGTAATTCAATATTTTCCTTTGAAGGCTTAATTGTTCCATTATTAATTTCTGAATCCAGGATCTCAGCGGCTTCCAGTGGTAGTTGTAGATAAAGATATGTCTGTGCCAGCTGGATGATGTCCTCACCCTTGAGGATGCCTTTTTCGTAGGCAAGTTCAGATATTGCCAGGGCCTTTTTTTCCTGTTTGTTCTGCTGATAAACAGCGATGAGTTGTAACCAGTAACTATCATTGTCAGGATATTTAGTGATCATTGTTTCCAGTAACAAGGCCGCATCACGAAACCTCTTTGTTTCATAATACCCGGCGATAAGCAACTCATACCATGACTGTTGCGGGGTAGCAGATTTTTCTATCGCTGTTTTTGCGTGTGGTATCAGCTTCTTGAATTGATTAATCTGGTAATAAGCACTTGCCGCCAGCAGGTGTGCATCTGCTGAAGGGTTTGCTTCCTTCTCGAACCATTTATCGAGATAACTCAAACCTTCTACATATTTTTCCGAGTGTATGTATAACTGGGCGATTATGTATGTAATCTCATGCCTTACCTTGTCAGGCAGGGCATCTGTACTGACGGATTGCACAAATGATTCTATAGAGCGCTGGTAATCTTCCTGTGCATTATAGGCATAGCCAAGCGTCTGCTTAATAACTGCCTTGTCATAGGCCTTGATTTCTTCTTTGTTCAAGTACACATTAAGTTTTTGCACCGCGATTTGATAATTATCTTCATCCATTGCTACTCTTGCATCATTGAGCAGCTCATAGGTCTTTTTAGAAAGCAGATATCGTGTATCTTCCTCTTTGGCCTGAACCACACAGCTGAGACAGAGTAATAAGAAAATCAGAAATAGGCGTGATCTGTTCATTATTTTCATTTCTGCAGTCTAAAATGAATATCCTGTCGGGCACGTTTCTCAACGATCTTGCCATCAACAGTTTCAGGATTAAATTTCCATTTTTTGATTGCTTTTAGCACTGAACGATCAAATATCTTTGGTGGATTTGATTTGATAATTTTTGGATCTTTGACTGAACCATCAACAGCAATTGTAAATTCAACGGTTACGACACCCTCGACACCTGAACGAAGTGCTCTGGGCGGATAAGATGGTTTGGTTTTTAGTGTCGGAACCAGGTTTGTTGCGATAGCAGGAGCAGTGGGTGCTACCGGTTTCGGTGCAGCTGATTTCAGGAAATCACCAATATAAGGCAGGCCATGAATAGATAAGGGGACATTGATATCAGGTGTTGGTAAATCCACCTGTTTTTTTACTGGTTTCTGAATATCTGGTTGTGGAAGATCGGGCGGTGGTAACTTTTCTTCCTCTTTAGGTGGTTCCTGCTTTTGTTCTTCAATTTTGCGTTCTTCTGTTTTTGGTGTTTCTCTAAAATGAATAAAATCAAGAAAATTTGTGGAATCAATCTTGTTTAACGGTTTATGTTCATGGGAAACCATTTGTAAAATAAGATAAAAGATCAAGGCATTGACTGCACATGCAGTAATGAATATCAGTGGTACTTTACTATTGAATAATTTATTTCTTGCTAGCAGCAATTGCGACATTACTCACACCTGACAACCTGACTTGATCCAGAACATCGACTGTAGTACCGGTCAGTGCGTTTTTATCTGCCATGATGATGACAGTACCTTCCGGATTTTGTGCATGTAATTGTTCGATATGTGCACGTATTGAACGTATATCTACATGTTTATTATCGATCCAGATTTCGCCTTCCCTGTTTATCGAAATAATCAGGCTTGCCTGTTCCTGGCGGATAGTAGTTTGTGCAGAGGGCCTGTCAACTTCAATACCTGATTCTTTGGTAAACGAGGCTGTGACCATGAAAAAGATCAGTAAAATAAACACCATATCAATTAATGGTGTCAGGTTTACATTTGCTGCTGTAGTTTCTTGTTCTGTGTGACTGTGGCGCATGTGATCTAGAATTCAAGTAAGTCTTGTGCTTTTTCAGCTTGTAATTTGGCGCGTCTATCCAGATCGGAACTGAAATATAAACCCGCCATGGAAGTTACCAGTCCTGCTGTTGTCGGTAACAGTGCACGTGAAATGCCTGATGCCATGCCTCGAGTATTTCCGTTTCCAAAGACGTTCAATACATCAAAAATGGCTATCATGCCTGTTACTGTCCCAAGCAGCCCCAAAAGAGGAAGTACGGAAGTAAATGTCTGGATAGGGATCAGGTATTGTTTCAGGGTAATGGAAATATCGGCAAGTAAGCCGTCTCTGATACGTAATGCATACCATGATGTGTGATCAGTCCTGCTGGTCCACTGTGTAATGATGCTTGACAGTTTTTCTGGATAGACAACGAAATAGTAGTAATAACGTTCGATGATCAATGACCATAATAATATTGATGTGATTAATATCACGACCAGGACCGGACCACCGCTCTCAAAGAATTCAATAAATTTTTCTACGAGATCATTCATGACTTATGCGATTCAGCGAGTCGAGCTACAAAGGCAGCGCTCTTTTCATCAAGAATATGAATCAAACGATTACTCTTTGTTGAAAGAAAACTATGTAGAAGTAATAAAGGTATCGCCGCAACCAGGCCCATTACTGTCGTTACCAGTGCCTGGGAAATTCCTCCGGACATGACTCTGGGATCACCTGTACCAAACAATGTGATCGACTGGAAGGTATCGATAATACCGGTTACCGTCCCCAATAGTCCCAGCAATGGAGCAATCGCTGCCAGCAGAGACAAGGTTCCCAGACCGCGCCGTAACGGCGGCAGTTCTTTAAGGATAGCTTCGTCAAGTTTCAGGCCAAGTGTATCTGAATCGATATCCGGATTGTCCATGAATATCTTCATGATGCGGCCAAGTGGATTTTCACCTGGCTGTTGGTCCTGCATTTGCGCTACGACCTTACGATTGATAGCAGATAAAATATAAAATCGTTCCAGGGCGATAATCACACCAACCAATGCCAGAAAAATGATTATCATACCGACGATACCACCCTGTTTGATGCGTGTGGTTAAATCAGGTACCTGGACCAGCAGGGCGAGCATTGCTCCTCTGGTAGGGTCAAGCGGAAAGGGCATGATGCCTGACTGAGATCGTTCAAGGTCAATAGCCATAGACTGGAACCTGGGGGAGGGTTGTCTGGCCGGCTCAACCAGTTTTTCCGAGTCGGGGAGGTATCTTAAGAAACGACCATTCGAAATTGCGTTGAAGGTACCAATACGTGTGACCTGTTGTTCCACTTCCTCGCCATTACTATTAATAAACCCGGTATTAAAACGAACCACTTTTCCGGATTCTACTATTTCATCCAGAACCAGGAGCCAGAGCTGTTCAAGTTCCCAGATTTCAGGTAATTTTTTACTGGAAGCCAGTGTGTCAGCGAGCTCATCTCGACCAGGTTTTTGAGCTGATACAAAAGAGGTGTCAATGATGGAGTCGACATCTCCTGCAATTTGTCTGACAACACCATGCAATTCTGCCAGTGAACCTGAACGACTTTTGAGCATATCAGTTTGCTTGGCAATTTGATTTTCATACAGGCTATAAGTACGTCTGAGATTGTTCCCGCGCTTCTCTTCTTTTTCAAGGATGGCAAGAGCTTCTTTTAATAATTGTTCCTGTTCTTCTTTTGCCTGTTTGAAAATTTCTTCACGTTCGATATTTGCTTTCTTTTCCAGCGTGTTTTCCTGGCGAACTTTTTCCAGAAGTTCATCCAGGCTTGTGGATGGCCCGGCGTTGACTACAGAAGAAATTGACAGGGAGATGAAACAGATGATTATGTTTTGTATTTGCTTTCTACTGATCATTAGTTTTCACCCATGGTGATTTCTTCCGTGGCAATTTCTTCCAGGATGATTTCTTCTGGTGCAGTGACAGGAAGTTTTATCAAATCAGGTGGTGCCTGTTTCTTGGCGATCAAAATCCCCTGGGCAATCGAGCGATTGTAGTCATCAGTCAAGGGGCGCCATTGTCTTTCCTGTTTATCCCAGTAGCCACTTTCTGTGCCATCAAGTGTTTGATAGAAAATAGACAACCTTCCTATGCGTAGAATTTCTACGGTAGTGGGTGAACTGCTGGTCATTATTGTCTCAGTCATCGTATCTATGGTTCGACCATATTCCATTTCTATCTGGTAGGTTTCCATGATGCGACGATATTTATCAGGCAGGGAAACATCGGGCCTGTCCATCATGGTTTTAATTAAATCTACCCTGGCCAATCGCTCTTCCTGAAGGAATGGCGCATCAAGTGAAATGAACTCTTCCAGGACTTCAATCATTCGTAATAACAGCGGTACGATGTTCTGTCTGGTTTCTGCAATACTGTTTATTTGAGCAGAAAGTGAGTCGGTGGTTTCCAGTTGTTTGACGGTTAATTTTTCCAACTGATCGTTGTAAGTTTTCAAACTATCTATCTTGCGAAGCGTGGTTCGATACTGATGTAACATATCTTTAGTATCATCAGCATACTCGTCTATGTTCTGTTGCGACTTTATAGATTGCGTGTTTGTCTCAAGGGTCTCTTCGACAGCTGTTTTTAACTTGTCTTCAGCAAAGCTGATGTTTGCTGAAAACAGCAACAGGAAAAATGATAGTTGGGCAAATTTCATGTGTTTTATCAGGAAAATATCCTAAACCTTTTTAATCGTTAGTAAACGGGGATCATATCTGTACTAGCGTATATTATGCAATCGAATATCATTGCTATAGATATATTTTTATTCAGATTGAATGATGCAGAGTTTTTACGGAGACATGTTTATCAATTACAAAACAGCCAGCCATGAATTATCGGTGGGATATAGGCAATGAGTCTGCGTTTTCGATTGAATATGCTGATCACCCTGTTGTTTGCGTTGATTCTGATCGCAGGTAGTTTTTACGTAATAAACAATGCCAGAACGTCAGTGAAAGAGGAGATGCAGTCTGTCTCGAAACTGACATTGCAGTTAATTGAGATTGCCCTGATGAGTAATACTGGCAGTAGCACATCTGAAATCCAGCAAAGTGTGTTGGAGAACATTGCCAACCTGGAAAGCACGCGTCATCTTGAGATTGAATTATATAAAAGCGGAAATATCGGTAGCACGGTACCGGTCAGGATTATTTCGACAATCAATGCACAGGCTCCTGACTGGTTTATACGAATGGTCAAGCCACAACCCGTAGAATACAGGCGTGTATTCAGGGAATCATTAACAGCCTATACAGAGATACTTATCAGGGCCAATCCCTCAGACGAAATCACCGAGGTCTGGAATGAAACCAGGGGGGTACTTGGACTGCTGGTATTATTTGCCGTGTTGGCAAATATTCTGGTTTATATCAGTTTAGGTCGTGGTCTTGCACCGATTGAATCAATATTGAAAGGTCTGGATGGTATTGAGCAAGGCGAATATCAACGCCGCTTGCCAAAATTCAGGTTTCCTGAATTTACCAGAATTTCTGAAAAATTTAATAATATGGCAGAGGTTCTACAAACAAGTAGAGATGAAAACAGGTTGTTAACACAAAAATCTCTCGCCATTCAGGAAGACGAAAGGAGAAGGCTGGCGCAAGAATTACATGATGAGTTTGGTCAATCAATAACGGCAATCAAAGCAGTGCTTGCATCTATAGAACATAGCGGTCATCAAGACAGTGAAGCTCTTAAAAATAGTGCCAGGACAATTGGAACATTTTCTGATCGAATGTATGAAGTAGCGCGTAGAATGATGCGACAACTGCGGCCGGCAATACTTGATGAGTTTGGGCTGATCTCGGCACTACAGGACATGATTGATGACTGGAATTCAAGACATGAAGATGTGTTCTGTCACTTTGAATTTAGCGGTAAATTTGATGATCTCGGGGAAGAAGTGAATATCACCATTTATAGAGTCATTCAGGAAAGTATTACAAATATTGTTAAACATGCCCAGGCTACGGATGTTACAGTTTACCTGAATCGAGTGGAATTGAATCGGCTAGAAAATGATCCAGCATATAGCTTCGGGGTAGAACTACTGATTAAGGATAATGGTACAGGTTTTGATGAAACAAACCACCGAGGTCTGGGTTTGTTGGGTATGCGAGAGCGCGTAGAGGCACTAAAAGGTTCTTTTGCAATGACATCCGTCATCAATGAAGGTGTTGAAATTGTAGTATCTCTCTAGGGTATCCCTCTGGCGCGTAGCAAGGCAGAAATTACAGGAAAAAACTATGGTAAGCACAAACACATCAAATAAAATCAAGGTATTACTTGTTGATGACCATGCCGTTGTTCGTGCTGGCTACCAGATGTTGTTACAGAAGACAGATGATATAGAAGTTGTTTCCGAGGCAGAATCAGGAGAGCAGGCCTGTAAGCATTATGTAGATACAAACCCGGATGTCGTGGTCATGGATCTATCCATGCCAGGAATAGGCGGATTGGAGGCAATTCGAAGAATTATCGCCAGGGATGCGAATGCCAAAATTCTGGTGTTCAGCATGCATGAAAGTACCATTTTTGTTGAGCAAGCCCTGCAGGCAGGGGCACATGGTTATATCACCAAGAGCAGTGCACCGGAGGTATTGATAGATGCAATCAGGGAGTTAGCTGCAGGGAAATCGCACATAGATTCAGAAATAGCCCAGCAGTTGGCCTTCAAAAAAGCAAAAGGTGAGGACACACCATTTTCTGATCTATCAACGCGGGAGTTCGAGATATTTTGTCTATTGGCTGAAGGCCTGAATACCAGCGAAATTTCAAAGCGACTTTCATTAAGTTATAAAACAGTTGCAAATTACAGTACGCAAATTAAATCAAAACTTAATGCGTCAACTGTCGCTGAAATTGCGCGTCTGGCTATACGTTACAAAATCGTAGAGGCTTGAATATCACACACAGTTGAATTGAAAGGCTAAAAGCCGCTCTCGGACTCCTGTCCTCCACAGCATTGCCTACACGGATGTAGGCACTTAGGATATGTCAGGAACAAAAATCCTGAAGGCCATCCATGGCCAAAAAAAAAGGACCGTGAGGTCCTTTTTTTAACAACTTAAATAATTAAAATTATTTGTTGTTAATGTACATTGTTACTTCAAAACCGAAACGAATGTCGCTGTATTCTGGTGTATCCCATTTCATGATATTAATCCTCATATTTCTAGTTAATGTAAAATTGTTTCTTAAAGCTACTATATACAATGCAGATCCTGTGCCAGCTTTCGAATAAAATAAATATACATTAAAAACAAAGAGTTATAATCATGTAGCAAAAAGTGGTTCTATTAATTGGTTGTGGTTCTGGTTAAAAGCTGGTCCATTTTGACCAGAAGAACCAATATTTATCCAATTTCCAGGTGGTTTGGGTATAGATTAGTCATCAATGATGACCCCCCAGGGGAATTTGCCGACTGCAATCGTTTTGATTACTTCATTAGTGGATGTATCGATTACAGATACGGTGCTACTGACACCATCAGTACTGAATACACGACTACCATCTTTAGTGATCGCCAGGCCCCAGACACGCTTACCCACAGGAATGCCTTTGATGACCTCAAGTGTGTCTGCATCCATCAACCAGACACTATTTGAGCGACCGCCGGCAACATAAATGTGTTTTTCGTCTTTACTCAGGATGACATCTTTGGGTTTGCTCTTGGGATCTTCCAGCTGCGAGCGTTTCAGAATTTTTGCATTTTCCATATCAATCTTGACGATTTCACCGGTAATTTCTGCGGTGGCATAGGCAATCTTGCTGTTGTTTGTAAATACTGCGGCACGTGGACGTGAGCCCACCAGGATGTTATCGGTGATTGTATTTCCAGGCACTGTAATCACATGCAACATATTCGTTGATTCGCTGGTAACGATGACTTTGCTACCATCTGGTGAGATGGCGACACCTTCTGGCTCGAGTCCTACCTGAATTTCAGCGATCAGGTCTCCAGTCCTTGGGTTGTATACGGTCGCTTTCGCATCATCTTCATTGGAAATATAGATATTGCCATTGGGATGGACCGCGAATGTTTCAGGATCAGAACCAGATTCAAATTTTCGTAGTACCTTAAGCGTCTTCGGGTCGAATACGGCGATTAGATTCTCCTCGCTGACGGCGACATAGACTTCAGTGCCATCAGGCGAAATACCAATACCACGAGGGCGTTCACCGATAGCGATCTCACTTTCAACTTCAAGTGTTTCACCATTAATGACACTGACTGTATTTCCTTTTTCATTGGTGATAAAAATTCTGCCTGTTGGTTCGGCAAGAATATTCTGTGACAAAAACACACATAAACATGCACTGACTAAAAAATATTGTTTCATCAATTCTTCTCCTAAAAAATATTATCTATTGTTATTTTTCGCAGTTTAAAAGACCTAGACTATCCAGGGTAGGGGGCTTGGCAACACCACGTACGGGTGCCTCAGCGACAATTTTTCCATCTTCAACAAGAATCATTAATTGTCGTAGTTGGCCTGTCTCACGAAAATTCATATTACTGCCTTTCTGGCCATCAAAAGAAAGATCTGTTTTCAAATGAATAAGCATGTGCTTTGCATCACTGATTTTTTCTCTGGCAACCGAGTCAGACGTCATTTTTACTGCAGCCCAACCAGCCCAGGCGTCATCATCCATCGTTTGGCCTTGTTTCTTTTTAAATCGTTTGTTCAGATCTCTGGCAGCAAATTTCACAAAGTCACCATGCCACGCCTGTGCTGTTACATTTGAACCTGGTTCCTTTTGCTGCCATTGCGCAACGGCATCAGACTTCATGCGGGCGCTGGGTATTGTGTGTAACGCGTTCGCCAGACAGCTTCTTCTTAAACTGTCATCATCGAGGTTCAGATTAAAGACAGCAGTGTCTGGTAGATGATTAGTCATTTTGTTAAAGGTTTTTAAATCAACAGCGGTTAGCACAGCAATATATTTGCTGTAGTCATGATTGAATGCGTTAGCAGGGGTGATGATATCCAGATTGTAGTTTTGCCCAAGGAATTGGCCTTGCAGGTTTGCTTCATAAAGCCCTTGTTGGACACCGAGCAGGGCACTGTTATCTTGCTTTCCAACGTAGGCAAAATTGATTTCGATGGTTTCGGCAGAAATGCAGAAAGGGGCAAAAAGCAAGAGGCCCAGGCTAAACAACAGAAGATTAATGTTTTTCGTTAACATAAGGTAATTATCTCAATCTATTGAGTCAGTTACAATTCTTACTTAATGAAGATTCTATGATTATATATCCATGGTTTCAGCGTTCATTAAATTGCTTGATCCGGTCAAGCCTACACTGTATGACATGGGACTGTAACGTAAATTCAATCCATAGGGGATAGGAATTTTACCCTTTTAATAGATAATAAGATAATTACCAGTGTTTGCGACGACGGTAGATAGTTGCGCGGTCAATATTTAATATTTCTGCTGCCCTGGTAATGTTACCGTCGGTCTGAATCAGTGTTTTTTTGATCAGTTCGTCTTCATTGTCGCGAAGACTTACCGGAATGTTATTAGCACATCTGCCGCTGGTAAAGACAATCGCGCAGCCAAGTTGTTTACCATTCATACTTACGGGTTTTACAAGATAAGGGATGGAATCCATGACAATGTTTTGTAAACTCATTTCACATTCTCTTTCGAGGCCGTCCCTGAGGCATGATTGTACGTCAAGCCACAGTTCTGGAAGGCTCAGTGTAAATGGAATATTCAGTAAATCCGGTGAAGAGATATGCAACAGGTCATAGGCATATGAATTGATATCAACAAGATAGCCATTGTCATCGAGCACAAGCGACGCATCATTGGGCCATTTCATTCGAACTTCGCTATAGGCAGACCGCAAAATTTCACGGTTTTTAAGTTGCATGGCCGATAAATCCGCTTCTATTGACTGGGTAATCGATATTGCCAGCGCCATCGCTTCCACACAGACTTTGTCTGCCGGGCCGGTAATATCAATACACCCCAGAATAGAATGATTGCTTGGGTTATGAATTGGGGCGCCATAACAGACCCATGGTTGCCAACCCTGACAAAAATGCTCTGAGCCCATGATGAGTTCAGGGCGGCCAAGGGCCAATGTTGTCCCTATGCCATTTGGACCAACCGAGTTTTCATTCCAGCCACCACCAGGCCTGAAATTAATTTTTTCGAGATGATCCTGAATTTGTTGATGACCCACTGAATACAGAATACTCCCTGAGTTATCTGCCAGAACGATAGTGTGCCCTGTACCGTCAACTATTTGTGCCATCCTGTCGAGGACGTTTTTCCCGGATATACCCAAATTTTCATGATGTAGTTTTGCTTCAATTTCTTTGGCAGAAATAACAGAACAGGCACGTTCTTCGCGAGGGTTAATGGCGAGCTCACGACAACGTAACCAGCTATCCGCAATAATGGGGCGCAGGTTTTTACCACTAAGCTTTCCGGTGTCAACAAAATGTTCCCATTCATTAGCAACTGCGTTTAGCGATGCGCCAACGTTATTTGAAATAACACTTTTTATTGTTTCCAGGCTTGTCATTGCTGTAATACTACTCCCAAGATTATGCACAATCGACAACTAAAAAATATCGTATATTCCAGAATATTTGTTAATGCAAAAGGTCCTGTCGCATTTTGCAACAATATGAGTGTTTATATTTACAATTAGCGCAAGCATTCTATTAATGTGGCGAAGATATTGCTGATCTCCCTGGATATTGTGACTATAATCCCCTTATCAATGCTCGCACTTGATGAATATTTAATTCGCTTAAGGCTGGTCGGATGTTGCGATGTCACCTGCCTTTATTCGTAGCCAAAATATTAACCAGTACATTAAAATGTTCAAGCAGAGTGTTTTAGTTACCGGGGGGGGAAGGATCGAATGCTTAAATCTTTACAGATAGAACCGGAGAAGTGCACCGGTTGCCTGCAGTGTGAAATGGCTTGTTCCTATGAAGCCACCGGGTTATTCAACCCGGCAAAATCCAGAATCAAAGTATTTACTTTTCATGAAGAGGGTCGATTTGTTCCTTACACATGCACGCAGTGTGAAGAAGCCTGGTGTATGCATGCCTGTCCTGTTGAAGCTATTGTGGTAAATCAAGCCACAGGTGCAAAAGAAGTTCTCGAGGATATTTGTGTGGGCTGCAAGGTTTGCACGGTTGCCTGTCCTTTCGGCACAATTAATTATGTGCAGGACACAAAAGTAGTCGCCAAATGTGATTTGTGTGGTGGTGATCCTGAATGTCCCAAGGCCTGCCCAACCGATGCAATTACTTATGTCGATGCAGATCATACTGGTTTAGAACGTATGCGCGCGCATGCAGCGCAGTCTTAGGAGATAAACATGGCTTGGACTAAAAATGTATTACGTATCAATTTGACCGATGGTTCAATTTCTAAAGAACCACTTAATATGGAATGGGCGAATGATTACCTGGGTCAGCGTGGACTGGCGACCAAGTATCTGGTCGAAGAAATTGATCCTAACTGCGACGCCCTTGGCCCTGATAACAAACTTATTATGACCACAGGTCCCTTGACAGGAACCATGGTATCTACAGGTGGACGTTATTCAGTGGTAACCAAAAGCCCATTAACCGGCGTTTTAGCCTGTTCTAATTCAGGTGGTTTTATCGGTAATGAATTAAAAAATGCCGGTTGGGACATGATCATCTTTGAAGGTAAGTCGCCGAAACCAGTCTATTTATATATAGAGAATGAAAAAGCAGAACTTGTCCCCGCCGATGAAATCTGGGGAAAATCTGTTTGGGAAGCCGATGAATATTTACACAAAAAATACCAGGATCCTTTACTCAGAATAGCAGCAGTCGGTCGCTCTGCAGAAGCAGGCTGTTTGTACTCGGGTATTATTAACGATCTGCATCGTGCTGCTGGTCGTTCTGGTGTAGGCACAGTGATGGCATCAAAAAATCTCAAGGCAGTTGCTATCAGAGGTACTAGAGGGGTCGGCAATATTCAGGATTCTGCAGCATTTATGAAAGCCACCACAGAAGCCAAGAAAGTTCTGGCAGAGAATGCGGTGACCGGCGAAGGTTTACCAGCATTAGGCACACAGGTTCTGATGAATGTCATTAATGAAATGGGCGCGTTGCCTACCCGCAATATGAAAGAAGTCCAGTTTGAAGGTGCGGGTGATATTTCAGGTGAAGCCATGCTCGAACCTCGTGAAAGTGACGGCAAGCCTAACCTGACAACAAATGCAGCGTGTTTCGGTTGCACCATTGCCTGTGGAAGAATTTCCACCATAGATCGCACTCATTTCACCATTGAGAACAAGCCTGAATATTGGGGTAATTCCGGTGGTCTGGAGTTTGAAGCTGCCTTCGCCCTGGGTTCGGATTGTGGAGTGAATGATATGGATGTTATGACCTATGCTCAATTCCTTTGTAATGAAGATGGTTATGACCCTATTTCTTTTGGTTGCACTGTTGCAGCCGCGATGGAGTTGTTTGAACTGGGCGCCATAACCACTAAAGAAACAGATGGTATTGAATTCAAATTTGGTTCGGCAGAAGCGCTGGCCAAGGCGGCGGAGTGGGTAGCCACTGGTGAGGGTTTTGGTAAAGACCTTGGCCTGGGTTCAAAACGCCTGTGTGAGAAATACGGTCATCCCGATCTATCCATGACAGTCAAAGGTCAGGAATTTCCGGCTTATGATCCCCGTGGGATTCAGGGTATGGGACTGGCTTATGCAACCTCAAATCGTGGTGCATGCCATTTAAGAGGTTATACCGTTGCATCTGAGGTACTGGGTATCCCGGTAAAAACAGATCCACTGGAAACTGATGGCAAGGCTGAATTGGTCAAGGCTTTTCAGGATGGATCGGCAGTGGTTGACTCAGCAGGTATTTGCGCCTTTACAACCTTTGCATGGTCCATGGAAGACATCGCACCGCAGATTGATGCAGCTTGTGAAGGTGATTGGAGTGTCGATAAATGTATGGAGGTGGGCGAGCGTATCTGGAATCTTGAGCGAGATTTTAACAATGCGGCAGGAATGACAGCGGCCGATGACACATTGCCCAAACGCCTATTGAAGGATGCAGCGAATGTTGGTCCGGCCAAGGGTCGTGTCAATGACCTGGGTAAAATGTTGCCAGAATATTACGAACTACGTGGCTGGACTGCGGACGGTAAGTTGACCGACGAAACACGTGCTCGTTTCGGGCTATAACTAATGAATATCTCAGGGATAAAACCATGAAGCATGTCATTATCGGTGCAGGTCCTGCGGGTGTGATCGCCGCAGAGACGATACGTAAGGTTCAGCCGGATTCAAGCGTTACAATCATTGGCGACGAGTCGGAGCCACCTTATTCACGCATGGCAATTCCGTATTACCTCATAGACCATATAAATGAAAAGGGCACATATCTTCGTAAGACTGACTCACATTTTGCTGATGCCGGGATCGATGTAGTACGGGATCGTGTATCCAGCATTGATACCAAGAATAAAAAATTATCGCTTGAAGATGGCAGTTCGGTGGATTACGACAAATTACTCATTGCCACAGGTTCTCACCCGATCCGCCCACCGATACCGGGCATTGATTTACCCGGCGTACTCAGTTGCTGGACGCTCGAAGACGGACGTAATATTGCGGCCAGGGCAAAGAAAGGTTCTAACGTCGTCTTGATGGGTGCAGGATTTATTGGTTGTATCATTCTTGAAGCCCTGGCTTCACGTGGTGTGAATCTGACTGTGATCGAAATGGAAGACAGGATGGTGCCGAGGATGATGGATCAGAACTCCGGTAACCTGATAAAAAAATGGTGCCAGGACAAAGGTGTTGCCGTGCATACATCAACACGAGTCGAATCGATTGAAGAATCGGGTAAAAATCTCAAAGTATCGTTAGACAACGGAGAAGTGGTCGATGCAGATGTGGTAATTTCTGCAACAGGCGTGAAATCAAATATTCAATTCCTGGAAGGTAGCGGTATAGAAACGGAGTTTGGTGTATTGGTAAATAATCGATTGCAGTCCAGTGATCCTGATGTTTATGCTGCCGGTGATGTTTGTCAGGGCAAAGATTTTTCTACAGGCGAATATAGCGTCCAGGCAATCCAGCCGACTGCAGCTGATCATGGACGTATAGCTGCCATGAATATGATGGGTAAAGATACGATTCATCAAGGTAGTATTAATCTCAATGTTCTGGATACTCTTGGTCTAATCTCCAGTTCCTATGGACTATGGATGGGGGTTGAGGGGGGAGACTCTAGCGAACTCTATGATCCGGAACGTTATCGTTACATCAGTCTTCAATTTGAAGATGATGTTCTGGTCGGTGCACAATCCCTGGGTTTGACACAGCATGTCGGTGTCTTGCGCGGTCTGATTCAAAGCAAGATTAAATTGGGCAAATGGAAAGATCACCTGATGAAAGATCCAACTCGTATCATGGAAGCCTATTTAGGTTGTACCCAGGCGATTGGTCATAATGCAGGCGTAATCTAGTTTCTTCGGGGACGGACTGAAGTCCGTCCCCTGAGTAAGTACTAGTAAGTACTATAATTAAAGCATGCAAATCACCCTTAAGCTCTACGCCACATTAGGTGAGTATCTTCCAGAAGGTTCAGAAAAACACAGGACTGTGCTGGATATTCCCGATGAGGAAACGGCCTATGGTGTGATCGAACGTTACCATGTGCCAAGGGAACGCGCCCACCTGGTATTACTCAATGGTGTCTATCTGACTCCGGAACAACGCGAGCAAGCCACATTTAAAGAAGGTGATACGCTTGCTGTTTGGCCCCCTGTTGCTGGAGGCTAACAATTTTGTTTGTTTTGCACTCCGGTAGGTTCGGCTGGGTGCGCGTTCTAAATGACAGATGAATGAGCAGATTTAATATGGCGGAAATCCTGGAACGTGAGATGACTATTTCACATAGTGATTTTTTCAGGATTTTACCCAAAGCCCTGGGCAAACTTCGTTATCAGCAACAGAATAATGTCATTACTGTTTTTCTTGATGATGGTGTTGAAGGTGAGATAGTTATCAGTTTATCAAAAGAACGGATCCGAAAAATTGGTAGCCTGAGCCTTCCTGTCACTGACGTGACATTCCTGCAGGAAAATATTTCAGAAAAGAAGAAAACAGAATTTTTCAAACATTTTGACAGGGCATATCATCGTGGTGGTGGCTAATTGCTTACACTTGAATATTGATTTTGGTATATTGTGAAACATAAATCTCCCCGTTACATAACTTTGGGTAACTTATAAGACCATGGAAAATAATTATTTAACACTACTTATAAAAACTGTAATTTATTCACTGTTGATTTTTTCTTTGTCATCTTGCTCAGGTGATGATGCAAACTCTCCCGGAACAGAAGTTACAAGATCGAATGATTCGGTTGATTGGTCAAAATATGGGAACAATTATGCAAATCACCGGTTTAGTAATCTGCAGCAGATAACAACTGATAATGTGGATCAGCTGGAACTTGCCTGGTCATATAAAACAGGCATCAAAAAAACATTTCAAACCAGT
>Ga0164315_10000625_pt1 | contig 25068 bp, 19 predicted proteins | sample GuaBasSedimGuay6_FD_113737 | JGI IMG/M metagenome (GOLD analysis project Ga0164315, IMG submission 113737) | Subseafloor sediment microbial communities from Guaymas Basin, Gulf of California, Mexico - Guay6, Core 4569-2, 0-3 cm | ecosystem: Environmental > Aquatic > Marine > Hydrothermal vents... | reverse complement strand
ATTTCACCGGTCTGCCTGTTAACCTTGGTACACTCTGAAAGATGCCTGCTGGAGATCAGAATATTCCCATCAAAGTCCACTGCAATGGAGTTCATATGTATATAATCGACCCTTAAGGCATCGAAGTTCTCTATGAATGAATCTTCCAGCTGAAAATAGTCCCAGCACAGCCATTCAAATACCACAGAGCCATTTTCATCCAACTCCTGGATATGATTTCCAATCACTATTGTATTGGGATTTCCATCTGGATCTATCTCGCTTAGATTTCTTTCTTCCACAGCAATCATCAGGGCGTGGCCATTTTGAAGCAGCTGCAACTCATGTTCATCAGTATCGAAGCCATTCTGACATCTGAGGGTATCCAGATTCTGAAAATTTGTATCCATCACCTCATATCCCCTGACATTCTCATCGATCCAACGAGTTAGCATTCCATTGGCTTGAACCTTGAAATCGAGAGAATGATCCTCCAGTAGTTGATAGAAATAGGGAGTTCCATTATTCTCCAGAATCATCAGATAAGGTATACCCTCGCTGTTGGTGATGAAGATTTTACCAGGGGCTGTTTCTTCGTTGATGGTAGCTGTAAAGCGTGGAAAATTGCTCGGAAGAGATACCCCATTCATAAGCACTGGTGGAGTGTTCGCATCCTGGGCACATATGAGCGTGTGCAGGATGGCCAGAAGTACAATTAGAATGATCCGTAAGCTGATTAGAATTTTCATTGGAAGCCCAGCTATTACTTTTACGGATTTACCGCCCAGAACTCATCCGGAATTTTTTCGATGCTAAGGATTTCAATTTGACGGTAGAATATCTCAGCGCCTTCGGACTGCAACTGGATCTTTCCCTTTGTCAGAGGCAGTTCTTCACCATCAGCGATATGGCGGCTGTTTGAGATGCGGTTGTTAACATGTCCGTTTACCACATGGACAGCCTTGTCCCCAAGGGTATAGATCTCCATGGTATTCCACTGGCCCGATGGGTTTTCGTAATCTTTACTTTTGTGGCAATAGGATCTTTTCACTGAAAAAGTAAGTATCTCTGAGCCAGGAGCATGTAGATACAGGTTATTCTCCTCATCCCGGATGGCCTGAATATCAACCGAAACCGTATCAACACTGATGTAATCGCCACAGTCGCCCTCCTGAACCTGGCATTCCAGGGATCTCATCCAGACACCACCCCAGGCGCCTTCTTTTCCAATGGAGTGGTAGAGAATCCCGCTGTCCCGCTTCTTGGTCTTCCTGGGAGGGTATTTTTCAGTGCCCCATTTGAACTGAAGTTTCAGGTGATAGTTCTCAAACTCTTTTTCTGTTACTAAAATTGCGAAAACTTCTCCTGACATGCGTATGGCAGGAGCCTCATCTTCCGTGACTGTGGAAAATACATTTAGTGGATCATTATTAAGTCCGATGGGCTCCAGGTAGTTGCCCTGCTCATCGCGGGCAAGTCCGGCTACCTCTGATGTGGGTTCGGGCCGCATCTGGTAGGTATACCAGCCATCGAGATTCTCCCCATTGAAGAGTTCTGTCCACCCAGTTTCTGTAGCAGGTTCGGAAGTACTCTTTCCTTTTGGTGATGGGTTCGTGCACGACAGGGCAAAGGTGATAAACGCAAGTAATATAAAAAGGGATTTTACAGTCAGGTTCTTCATGATAGGATCTTTTATTTGATCTGTAAAGCTAGTTAAAAAATCAGGTGTTTCTCCCGGGATTAATGAGGCTGTGAAGCAATAAAGCTCTATCTTGGCTGCCCATATGAAAAACACAGGTTTACTTTATGCCCTTATGGGGCTATCCCTCTGTATGATACTTCAGACAGGCTGTACAGGGAAAACATCTCCAGAGGAGATAATTTCAGAGAAACCCCGTACTCTGGCCTCAGCTACTGCATTTATCAATGACAGATGCCCTGAAGTGATCGATCCGGAGACAAGGCTGGATAGTGTTTTACTAAGCCAGGAGGATCAACTAATCTATTACTATACCCTTCCAAACAAGGAAAGCAGCGGAATCAATCCGAGCGCTTTCAATGCATTTCTTCTTGCCGGAATTATAGATAATGTACGATCAAATCCTGATCTGAGGATGCATCGCGATAGCAGTATTACCTTTGTCTTTAATTACCGGGGCCGGAATGGTAAGCTTATCACAGAGTTTTCGGTGGGGCCAGAAAGGTACCGATAAGAGCTAAACAACAGGAAAAATTTAATGGTGAATATGGCTCAAGTGATACGGAATCGCTAAATTGAGTCTATATTCTATTTCTCATGGCAACCAGAACTGTCCTGGTAAGCTTGGTACTAAGCTGCTTTTTTCCCCTGAAGGCACAGGATGTGTCTTTCAGACATCTGACAGTAGAAGATGGCTTATCACAAAATACCATTAACTGCATCTACCAGGACTATTATGGATTTATGTGGTTTGGCACCCAGGATGGGCTCAACTGTTACGACGGATATGAGTTCTTGACCTACAGAAGCGTTCCGGAAGATTCTACATCACTTTCACATAACTGGATTTGGGATGTAGTTGAGGATGATTCCCATAATCTATGGATTGCTACCTGGAATGGCCTTACTAAGTATGATCGCTCTTTAGGAGCCTTTCAAAGATTTCTGCCGGACTCTTCCGATCAAAGATCTATAAGTGGAACCCGGCCGGCATCCCTTGCCAGGGATAGTAAAGATCAGATTTGGATAGGTATTTGGGGTGGCGGACTGAATGTTCTGGATCCGGCAACAGGTACTTTTACAAGATACAGGAATGCTGAAGATCCGGATCAGAATTATCCTGGCGATTTTGTACGGAAGCTCTATATTGACCTCAAGGGAACTGTCTGGATCGGAACATGGAACGGACTCTGGAAGTGCAGGATTGGTCAGGATAGTTTAGCGGTTTTTGAGAGCTTTTTTCATGATCCTGATGATCCCGCTTCCATCAGCAGCAACCGGATCACATCCTTTCAGGAGGACCAGGAGGGTAATATGTGGATCGGGACCCTGGGAGGGGGATTAAATTTATATGACAGAGACAGGAATAGTTTTAAACGTAAGGTGCATGATCCGGATGATGCGGGTTCTTTGAGCAGCAACGATATTGCCTCCATAGAGTTACTGGCGGATGGTTCACTGTGGATCGGTACTGTATCCAGGGGCTTGAACCGTTTTGACCTGGAAGATAGCACCATTACCAGGTTCAACAATAGCTCTTCTGACCTGGGTTCCATTGCTTCAGATAATGTTTATTCAGTGTTTTCCGATCGTGGAGGAGTGTTGTGGGTTGGAGCCGGTGGTTTGAATCTTTTCAATCCCGCTCTGCTCCGGTTTGAACCCTCAGGAAAGCTTGCTATGTTGAAGGAGCAGCTGGAGGGCTTGTCTGTTTATGCTATCTATGAAGATCAAAAGGGCTCGATATGGGCAGGTACTAACGGGAACGGAGTCGTCAGCCTTCATCCGGAATCTGGAGAAGTGAGCTGGTACAGGCACCAAAGAGAGGATCCCAATAGCATTAGCAGCAACAGTGTGAGTGATATTGCAGAAGACCCTGAAGGGAATATCTGGATCTCCACCAATGGGGGTGGATTGAACCGATTGGATCCAAGATCTGGCTCCTGGAAGCATTTCAGGGAGAAAAAGGACCTGGTAGAAACGGCAGGCCTGGATTATATTAGTGGGATTGTGGTGGATAGGACAGGTCAAATCTGGATTGCCACATCAGATGATGGGATTATTCTTTATAATAGCGAAGAGGACTACTACCGGCGTTTTCGCTTTGATGCGACGGATCCAGCTTCTCTTTCAGGCAATTATCTTTTGCGTATTTTTAAGGACAGTCGGGGTGATATCTGGCTTGGTACCTGGGGAGCAGGCTTAAACAGATTCAATCCCGAGGGCGAACGATTTATCAGATATCTGAGCGATGATACGGAGCCGGGATCCATTCCTGACAATATTGTCCACTCCATCTTTGAGCAGGTAAATGATTCGGCAAGGATAATCTGGGTAGGCACAGCCAACGGGATGGCATCCTTTGATCCCGATCGGCCCGAAAATGGTTTTACTCCGGCTGGAGTCAATACGGAACTTCCCAGCCGCTCCGTATATGGAGTGCTATTTGACCCTAAGGAGAAGCAATGGATTAGTTCCAATTCAGGTATCTCCAGGTATAATCCGGCTGATGGTTCCTTTATGCATTACACCCACAGAGATGGTCTCCCGGGAAATGAATACAATGCAGGTGCATTCCTGAAGCTCAGAAATGGAATGTTTGCCTTTGGGGGGATTGGTGGATTGCTGGTATTTCATCCGGATAGTGTTTATGAAAGCAGCTTTGAAACTTCTGTAGCTCTCACCTCTTTTGCTGTGCTCAATGAGCAGCTCTATGAGGGCATTGAGTTGAACACCATGGAGCAAATTGCACTATCGTACAAGCAGAATTTCTTCTCCTTTGAGTTTGCCTCCATGGACTATTCTGATCCGCAGAAGAACAGGTTTATGTATAAAATGGACGGGATTGATGAGGACTGGATTGTATCGGGAGAGCGTAATTTTGTCAGTTACACCAAGATTGATCCGGGGGACTACCTTTTCAGAGTAAGGGGGACCAATAGTGATGGTCGCTGGAGCGATCATGAGATCAGCATAATGGTGGTGATTACACCGCCCTTCTGGCAAAGATGGTGGTTCAGAGGATTGCTGATTGTCGCAGGATTAATGGCTTTCTATGCCATTCACCTTTACCGCATCAGGCGGGTCAGAGAGATAGAGCGCCTGAGGACTCAAATTGCCAGCGATCTGCATGATGACATTGGATCGGCATTGACGAGGATCAGTGTCCATTCGCAACAGATTCTGGCCGGTCAGGATGCGGAAAGGATTCAACAGTCGACAGAAAAGATCGACGAACTGAGTCGCGATACCATCTCTACCATGAGTGATATTGTATGGTCCATCGATGCGCGGAATGATAGTATGGGTGATTTTCTGGGACATATGCAGGATTTGACCCATAGTATGCTTTCTGAAAAAGATATCAGTGTTTCATTCAGACAAAAAGGGATGGATAACAGGAGGCCAATAAAAGTAGAAGTGAGGCAGAACCTTTATTATATTTTTAAGGAGGCCATACACAACATTGCCAGACATTCAGGTGCCGACAGTGTGGATATTCGTCTGGATAATAGTGATTCGCTGTTTCATATGGTCATCTCTGATAATGGATGCGGTTATAATCCAGAAGCTATAAAAAGAGGGAATGGACTCAAAAACATGAAGATGAGGGCCCGCAGAATAGGGGCCTTACTGGAGATGAGCACATCCGGGGCTTGTGTGATTGAATTGAAAATGAAGGGGCTATAAGAGAAATATCACATGAATATGGTATTTATAAGCTGATTCAAATTATATAATCTTTAAGCATGATAAATGTAGCCATCGTTGAGGATGATGATGTGATCCGGGAAGGGGTTAAAGAGTATCTGGATAGCCAGGAGAATATGGTTTGTACCGCAGCCAAATCGTCTGTTGAACACTTTTTTGCTATACTTAATGAAGAGACCCTGCCAGATGTGATCCTGATGGATATAGGGCTTCCCGGCATGTCGGGGATCAGTGGAATGAAGCTCATTACCGAAAAATATACGGGAGTAAGCATTATCATGTTTACGGTCTACATCGATTCGCATAAGATCTTTGAATCGCTTTGTGCTGGTGCATCAGGATATTTGTTGAAGAACACCTCTTTTCCCGATATGAAACAGGCCATTGAGACTATTCACGCCGGAGGGTCGATGATGTCTCCCCCCATTGCACGAAAGGTAATGGAACATTTTCATACGGGCCGAAAGAAGCAGGTCACTTCACCGCTTACTGATAAAGAGAAGGAAATTGTACAAGGCCTGGTGGATGGTCTGAGTTATAAGATGATTGCCAACAGTTCCTCCATCTCCATAGAGACAGTCCGGTCTCACATCAAAAACATCTATAAGAAACTTCATGTGCACTGCAAGGCGGATGTGATTCGCAAATCACTTACTGGCGAAATTTAGAATAGCCTATCATTAAGCAATCCCTGATCTTTTACTCCATATCCCACAAACATGGGATACCCCCGCCCAGCATGATCCGTTAACTTGATTGAAATTTAAAAATGGATCTATGAAAAAATTAATCTCCTTTATTATTGCAATTTTGTTTGTGCTGCCGTTATCGGCCCAGTTCAAAGCAAAAATGGTATTTAATTCCATGGGTAAAGAACGCGCTTTTACAGTTTATTCATCTGATGAAGGCTATCGCTACGAATTTAATGAAGATGGTCAGGAAGGCGTTGTTATTGTGAAAAATGATTCTCCCGATGTAATTATTCTTATGCCGCAGCAAAAGATGGCTATGAAAAGCCCTGCTGAAAGCCCCATGAGTATGGGAAACGATCCGATTAAATCATACGAGCATTATCAAAAAGACGGGACTTTAAAAGAGATTGGAAAAGAAATTATTAATGGCATTGAATGTACAAAATCGGAATTGTGGAATATATCGGGCGACGAGTATGGAAAGGCAAACCAGAAAATGATTACCATCTGGAACTCCGACAAGTATAAGTTCCCAATTAAAATGATAAATCATATTGATGGTTCTGAAGGATCGGGAATGGAATTAAAAGATATTAAACCATGGACACCCGATGCAAATAGCTTTTCTATTCCTGAAGGTTATCAGATTATGGAAATGGGCGGTATAATGCCTAATAAATAAAAGTATAATGAAATTTTATCAAAAACTAACATGAGAAAGCACATTGCACTTTTCATAGTTTTATTGTGTTTTCAATTTATATACACATATGGACAAGAGTCAGACTGCAATAAAACTAAAGTAGGTGTCTACTTTATTGAATTGGGTGATCTGGTAATAAATCACCTGAATACTAAATATGGTGAACAGTCGACACAAGCCTGGCTGGATGATATTGACGCCCGGGTAATTGAGGTTTTACAAGTCAATTCGCCGGAGATTGATTTTTTTTCAGCGAGGAACGGTAAAACTTCAGATCCTGATTATACTTTTCGTTATACTTTACACCTGACTGCAATTGACGGAGAAATTCTTGTTCATGCGGATTCTGTGGTATATATCCAGGATTTTACCGGATATGAAATGACAGAATACACAGATACGGAGTATGAGCAGGAAACCGCCTTCTGGATGAGTTCTTCGCTGGTAGTTAACTCCCCATGCGTACCTTGTCTTCAATGGCTAATTGATATTAATCTTTCCTCCGACTTAGAATTACAAGGGGTAATACAAAAGCAATCCCAAAAATTCTGGCGACTCACAAATATAATCGAAGCACATGAGAACAAGCGGCTTGCACCTGCCAGAGAACCTGAGATGGAAATTAGTTATGATAAACCATTTATTTCGCTTTTGGATGAAAAATCCAGGGAAATGAAAGTGACAGTGAAAGTGAAAAACTGCAAGGGACAATATGTTTTTTATAAGGGACATAGTCAACCTGTCTATTTTGAAGATGAACTGGACCGCTTTAAATTGGAAAGCTATAAGTGCCTTGATCCAACTCATTATAAAGGACATATGGTTATTATTATCAATAAAAATCTGAATGCAAACGGGATTTATAAAGTAATCAAAGGGATAGAGCCCCTTGAACAAAAGATCAGTATTGGAACTTGCGGCATTAGCTCACAATCAGAGATTTACACAGAAGGTAAGATCATTGTTAAAGGATTGGAAATTAAAGTTGTTCCCGACAAGTATCAAATCTATACGGATGAAATCGCAAATATCGTGGTACGTTTTAACGAAGTTAATCCCAATGGGAACAAAGAACCAATATCTGGCAGAATATTAGATATTAACATTAAGGGTTTGGTAGATGGTAGTATCTCTCCAAAAGGAAATTACAATACAAATGAAAAAGGAGAGGTGCATTTGAGGTATAAAGCAGGCAAAAAGGATAAAAAAATTATAATAACAGCCAGTTACCAGCCGGTAAATTATCCGGATGTTGTTTCAGGATCATCATATGTAAATGTTATGTCAAATGAATATGCCTGGAATGGATCCTTTAATATTGATGTTACAAAACGTTTTCAATGCAATGTGCAAGAACAAGCCAGCGAAATCAGACATGAAGAAATAAGAGCAAATGATGAAAATACACAAAGAGTCAACGTAACCATAGGTATGAATGATTTTGATCTTGCCGTAAATCCTTCAATACCGGGAACCCGTTTGATTAGTGAAGCTTCAGGTGAAATGCACTGTATGATGAACGAAGATCATTTTACGGCTACCCGAGCAAAAAAAACAGAGTGTTATAATGAATCGGGAGGAGAATGGGAATTTTCTCATATTTGGGTTTCACCAGGAAATTGGAGTACTAAACATGAAACATCATCCGGTCAGGCTTCTCGTACTATAAAAAAAGAAAACATTAACCTACTCATTGTCAAAGATATAGAACTTAACAAGGAAGCAATGCAAAATTTGCAAAAGCAGATGATGGAAGCTGCACAGAGTGGGGATATGGCTGCTGTGCAAACACTCAAAGGTCAGATGGTTGGTATGGTTCAGGGAGATCAGAACAACAATGTCATCCCTATCCGCATTCGCATTGAAATACTTCTTGACATCACAAAAAAAGATCTTATAACAAAAACTTTCGAGCGTAAAAGTTATAATGTCTGCCTGAAGAAAAATGAAGAAGACAGTGGGTCAAACACTATTGAAATACCTATTGCAATACCAATGGGTGTTGAGATGAAAGGTACTTTTACCCGAGGGAAGGATGGTAGTGATATCATAAATGCATCAGTTGATATGACTGAAAACACACGAGGTAATTTCTATTCCGGAAAATGCCCGGACGCAACAGTAAAAATTTCAGGACAGATTAATTTGGAAAGAAAGCGAAAATGATGTTATAGTAGAGCTTCTTAAAGCAAACGGCGCAAAATAAACACTTAAAAACAACCAAATATGATTTATGCAATTGGAATTTTTGCAGTTCTGTTTCTGTTATCAATTGGCCTCTACAACTCGCTTGTACGCAGGAAAAATGATGTAGAGAATGCATTTTCCTCGGTCGATGTAATGCTGAAAAAGAGGTACGATCTAATACCGAACCTTGTGGAGACCGTAAAAAGCTACATGAAACACGAAAAAAGCCTGCTTACCGAACTCACAGCTCTACGCGCTCAGGCCGTTTCGGGCGAAATAAGTGATGACGAACGGGTTGCCCTCGAAAATAAAATATCTAAGGGAATTTCAGGGATAATGGTTGCCGTTGAAAACTATCCTGATTTGAAAGCCAGCCAGAACTTCCTGCAACTGCAAGGTGCATGGAACGAGGCAGAAGAACAGATTTCCGCATCGCGAAGGGCTTTTAACGCTGCCGTTACCACTTTTAACAACAAAGTGGAAACCTTTCCATCGAATATAATGGCTGGTATGATGGGTTATAAGCGACGGACACTTTTCGAAATCCCCGAGGTGGAGCGACAAAATGTAAATGCTAAAAATCTGTTTGAATCATGAGTTCCTACACAAACTTCAAAGAATTTTACGATGCAAAACTGCTTCCCGAATTAAAAGTCCTCGACAAGGAAAGGAAGCAGGTTGACCGCCGCGTGTTACTGATTGGGCTGATTGCAGTAATCCTGATTGTTATAATCGGGAGGTTCAGGGGAAGCGCAACATCCTATTTTCAGATATTGATTGGTGTACTCGCTTTTGTTATCATGAGCGTAAGCAGTAAAAAATACAGGCTGAACTTCAAAAATAAAATTGTTCTTAAAATAGCGGCCTTTGTGGATGAAAACCTGGTTTATTCCCCCAAGGGCTTTGTTTCGCGCGAAGAGTTTACCAATAGCGCTATTTTTCAGAAATTCTGCAACAATTTCACCGGCGAAGATCATTTTAAAGGAAAGATTGGAAAAACAGTCATCGAATTTTCGGAAGTAGTGGGCAAGCATAAAACCACAAGCGGAACCGGTTCGAAACAGAAAGAACATTACACCACCATTTTCAAAGGGGTATTTTTTGTGGCCGATTTCAATAAGAATTTTATTGGACACACCCTTGTTTTGCCTGACACCGCTGAGAAAATGCTTGGAAAATTAGGGCAAAACCTGCAAGCCTTTTCGTCGAGGGGCGAGCTGATAAAACTCGAAGACCCTGAGTTTGAAAAAGAGTTCTGTGTGTATGCCGACGACCAAGTGGAAGCGCGTTACATCCTGTCTCCCTCATTAATGCAACGCATCGTAGAATTCAAACGAAAATGGAACACAAAGGTTTACCTCTCGTTCCGGGACTCAAAAGTGTATATCGCCATAAAAATGGACAAGAACCTTTTCGAAACAAGGCTTTTTAAATCCATTGTCGATTACAATTTTATTGAAGAGAATATCCGCTTCCTGATACTACTTACCGGAATTGTTGATGACCTTAATTTAAATACACGGATATGGACCAAGGAGTAACGCAATCGGAGAAAAGACCCCGCAAATCAAATGCGACATTTTTTGGGATTATTTTCACGCTGGCGGGAGGGCTTATGTTTTATTTCTTTGGCTTGCCGTCTTTAAAATATGCTTACGAGTCGAAAAGCTGGCCAATGACAAGCGGCACTATAACAAAATCGGAAGTTGATAGCTGGATGAAAGACGGTAAGACTCAATATGGTGCAGTAATAATGTACACGTACCAGCTTGAAGGGAAAGAGCACATCTCTTATAATATTGGTGTGAACAGCTCAAGCTCGAATAGTAATATGTCGGCAGCAAAAAAGCTTGTTCAGGAATACCCTGTGGGGAAAACCGTGGATGTTTTTTATGACCCCGAGCTTCCCGATTCAGCGGCACTGATACCCGGAGTAAGGTCGGGTGATGTTGCTTTGGCCGGAGGTATGCTGCTATTTGTTGTTATCGGGCTGCTTGTTCTTTTTAGAATTATTAAACCAAAAAGAAGTTATAGCAATAATCCAACCCGAGGAGGAAGAATTGATATTCGCGAGCTTTCGAAAAGATAAATTACTCACAGTGGAGGGTCGATGATGTCTCCTCCCATTGCACGGAAAGTGATGGAGCACTTTCATGCCGACAGGAAAAGGCAAGTCACATCACCTCTTACCCATATCCCACAAACATGGGATACCCTTGCCTTTGCAGATCCTTTAACTTGATAGAAATTTTAAAACGGATCTATCATGAAAACACAATTCATTGCATTGGGGCTTGCTATTGCGGCCCTGATGGTGGTTCAGCCAGTCTGCTCTCAGGAGAATCCAACTGAGAAGATCAAGAGAGAGAGCCATAAGGTAATCAACAGGAACATTGATAAGCTCTTTGGTAAGAAGAAAAAAAAGGAGACCCCGCCAGCTGAACAGCCAGCGCAACAAGAGCCCGCTCAACAGCAGGGCGAGGTGACAGGCCAGGAGCAGCAGGCCGGGGCACAGATACAGGAGGCCAAGCCAGAGCTCAAGTGGTCGAAATATGACTTTGTGCCGGGCGATCGGGTGATCTTTGAGGACGACCTGGTGGGGGAGGAGAATGGAGAGTTCCCTTCGAGGTGGGATCTTGTAACAGGAAATGTGGAGGTAGCCGAGTTTGGCGGAGAGAATGTGATCATGTTCAGGGATGGGACACCGGCCATTGTTCCTTATTTTAAAGAGGCCAAAGAGGATTATCTTCCCGATGTTTTTACCGTAGAGTTTGATCTATATTGCAGCAGTTCTAACTTTGTGCTGTTTCTCTACGATAGAAAAAACCAGGAATCGAGAAGTCCTACCGGCTATACTGATTTGGAGATCAATCACTACAACATGGATTTTGGGAGATCCAGCAGCGATCACCCGGACAAGAAAAATCTGGCTGAAAGAAGATGGATGCATGTTTCGGTGGCCTATACCAATGGTAAGCTAAAAGCCTATATGGATGAGACAAGGCTCATCAACCTTCCCCGGATCGACTTTGATCCCAAGGGGATTACGCTCTATACCTATCATGCGAATAATGAGCGCCTCTTCTATGTGAAGAATGTGAGGATTGCCGAAGGGGGAGTAAAGTATTATGACCGCGTGATGCAGGATGGCAAGATCGTAGCCACTGGAATTCGTTTCGATACGGGAAAATCCACCCTGAAGCCGGAATCCATGGGCGTGATCAACGAGATCTATGAATTGATGGAGAAGTACCCGGAACTGAAGTTTAGTGTGGAGGGACACACCGATAACGTGGGAGACGATGCCAGCAATATGACGCTATCGGCCGACCGTGCAGAGCGTGTGATGAACACCCTCATTGAAATGGGTATTAACGGAGATCGTCTCACTTCAAAAGGTCTTGGAGAGAGTATGCCCATGGATGACAACAATGTACCCGAAGGGCGCGCCAATAACCGGAGGGTAGAGTTTGTAAAATTTTAATCTCATAAGGTAAGAGGTAGATCCGTACCTTGCCTAAGATGGTGCCATGGCCGTAAAAGGCTGAAGGCACCATCTTTTATTTTATGCGGTAAGCCATCAGGGCATTGCCATGCCTGATATACATCACACCATTGGCAACAACGGGGTGTGAGAAATGGTGACCGCTTCCTTCCTTAACCTTCAGTTGACCTGCTGGTTCAAGTTGTTCCTGTTCGTAGTTTACCAGGTTGATGGTGCCGTTGTTTCCGTAGATAATAAATTTATTATCGGTATAGATAATGCTCCCGGTGGCCACCTTAAGCGAGTCCACTACACTTCCGTTATCCGGATCAAGGGCCACCAGCTTGTTTCCTTTTATGGTAGTAAAAAGATGCCCATTCACAGCTATCAGTCCCCCGAAATTATTCATTACCTCATTGTTGCGCCACAGCTCCGTGATATTTTCCCCATCATCTGACAGCTTCAGCTTGATAGCACCCTGTCCGGGTACATCGTTGGCCACATAGTAGATAAGGCCATCAGCATAAACGGGAGTGTTACAATGCTCACCATCGTATTCATAGCCTTCCAATTCATAGGAAGCAAGTAGATTCCCATTGCTTCGATCCACTGTAATCAGGTGATGACGAGAGGTGTTCATAAGGATCTTCCGATCACTGAGGTCAATCAGTACCGGAGAACCATAGGCAAAGGTGTCTCTGTGCGCTGACTGCGTCCAGGCAATCTTTCCAGTAAACCTGTCCAGCGCTGCCATGTTTGTGCTGGCACCACCAGGGAAGCAGTAAACATGTTCTTCGTCTATCGCCACCGATTCTGAATAACCAAACTCGCCCACTATGCCATCCAGATAATCTACGATGCTCACTGACCATTTTTCCTGGCCTGTGGAGCTTTCAAAGCAAGCAATCTGACCTTCTCCGGACGTGGTATAAACCAGCTTTCCATAAACGGTGGGGGTGGCCCTGGCTCCCGGATAGGTGCTTGAGAAACCTTCGCCCAGAAACTCCTTCCCATTGGGTGATTTCCAGAGTAGTTTTCCCTCCAGATCAATGGCGAAGAGGTAGCTGTTACCCTCTTGCTCACCGTTCACAAATAGTCCTTCTGTAGTCACAGCCGGGGCGGCAAAGCCCTGACCAAGTCCTTCAAAGACCCAAAGAAGTTCGGGACCTTCATCTGGCCACTGGTCAAGCAGGTCTGTTTCGTGAAAAATTCCATCGCGATTGGCGCCCCGCCACTGCGCATTTTCTTGGATAGTCTCCTGTTGGCAAGCCTGTATAAGCCCTAGAAGGAGAATCGAAATTGTGATAGCTAAGTTTTTCATAGTGCGATAAAACTACGAAATTTCTACAAATGAACTACTGCTTTGATCTTTTACGCCTTTTGAACCACCCTTTCATTTTGTCCCTGATCAGCAGGACCACTTCTTTCCCAAGAAAGGCCAGGGATGCATAAAACAGGACCTCCCCGGCAATAAAAACTCCCAGTATGATTCCGCCCGTTTGCGCTGCCTTCAATCCAAGTGACCTGCCTATTGCACCCCCAATAAGAGGTGATCCCACAATCAACACATAGCTAAGCACTTGAACCCCCAGCATCGCCCTTTTGAAGGGCGTGTTGGCCAGGTCCCTGATGGTCCTGACCTTTGGGGTTTGATCGCTGTTAGTATCCTGTGTAGTCATTTCGAACAGATTAACAAAGGGGATATAGAATTGTTTGTGAAAAATGTCATCATAGTGAATGAAATTCCAGGGTGAAGCAACTTAATCATAACTTTTTTTGTCAAACGGGAGTATAAGCGTGTAAACCTAAATTCTTAAGCCATGAGAAAATTATTTGTAAATAACGTCATTCTTTTAACCCTTATTACCTCAGTTTTACTTGTAAGCTCCTGTGAAAAGAAGGAGGAAATCATTGAAGCTGATCTGATCGGCATCTGGGACATCGGACAGGCATCTGTCGATATTAAGGTGGGACCTCTAAGTCTTTTTGACTTTCTAATAAGCACCCTCCAATTTGGGCAAGAAGCTGCACAGCAACTTGTTGACGAATACACTTCCGAATTTATCGAAATTGGTGGTGGGACGATTGCTTTCAATGAAGATTATTCCTACCTGATGCATCAATCCGAGCTTGAGGAGAGCGGCACATGGAAACTGGAATCGGACTTGTTGTACATGACCATTACCGGTGAGACGCAGGATGATGATCCCTTAACCGTCGAGAGCCTGAACAGTTCAGCTGCTCTGGTTGTCTGGGAAGAGGAGATGGAGATTAGTCTCGGTGAGGACATGAATGAATTTACTGCCACAATCATCATCGAGCTTAATTTGTCTAAGCAGTAGTCGGCGGGATTATAAAATATGTCAGTGAACATACTCCTGGCGTTTCCAAGAAGGAAGCGCCGGGAGTTTTTATTTATACCATCCAAACCCAATAGGCTTTAAACCTGATTCAGAATCTCGGTGGGTTTCTGCTGCAGGGATCTCCATATGCCTAACATGGTAGCTGTAATGGTGATGATGATCCCCAGTGCTCCACCCAGCATAAAAATCTCCCAGGAGAGATCGGTCCGGAATGAAAAAGACCGCAACCATCGTTCCAGCAGGAAGAAGGACAAGGGGATAGCAAGCACCACTGCTATTCCGATTCGCTTGAGTATATCCACATTGGCCAGCAGAACGATGGTTTGAAATGATGCTCCGAAGACCCTTCTTATGGTCAGATCCCTTGCTTTTTTCTCAATGGAGTAACGTGCAAGGCCATATATACCCAGGCAGGATATAAGCAGAGCCAGGAAGGCAAATGAAGCCAGAATCCTGGCCAACCTGATATCCTTTGCGTACATATGATCCACTTCATCTAGCAGGAACTCATGTGTGAATGGAAAATCACCTGCGAATTTCATGAAGGTCTCCTTGATATAGTCAATGGTTTCTGCCTGGTTCTCCGGTCCGATCCTGATGAACAGGTAACGGAGGTTTCTATAGTTAAGCGGATTTATATTTACCACATGCGGTAAGATCTCGGAGTGTACAGAAATGTGGTGGTAGTTCCTGAATACCCCGATAATCTCTCCCTCCACTCCCCACATATTTATTTCCTCCCCCACAGGGTTTTCCTTTCCAAGCAATTTACATGCTGCCTCGTTGACCAGGTACCTGGATAGATCAGCCCCGATGCTGTCGGAAAATAAACGTCCATAAATGATCTCATGTCCAAAAAAGGATGGGAAGTTGGAGAAACAAATGGAATATCTGACCAGTGGATGGGTGTCCGGGTCCCTTCCGGTCCAGTCAATAGAGGTCTTATAATCTTCATTGATGGGATTCATCTGCCCTGCGGTGACCTCAAGTACTGCCGAATGGGTTTCCACCTCGTTAATGAAAGTTGACAACTGACTGCCCAGCTGCGGATTCAGTGGGACCTTGATAACATGCTCCACATTCACACCAGGGGGGATTCTTTTTGAAAACTGAACCTGTTTAATTACGACCATGGTTGAGATCAGGAGGCAGATGGATATGGTAAACTGAAGAATGGTGGTTATCACCAGCACATTCGACCTGTTGCGTCCCTTTACATTACTTTCCCTCATGATTGCTGAGGGATACCCCTGAGTAAAAACCAGCGCCGGATAGCTTACGGATATGAGGCTGAAAAAGAGTATGAGGAGGACGAAACCAATTAATATAAGCGGATTTTCTTTATATCCTATCTGAACTGTGGTGTTGAACAGCAAACTTAAACGGGGAAGCAGCAACTCTGCCAGGAAGAGCGCCAGGAACATGGCAGCAGTGGTCTGAATTAGGGTCTCCGCAAATAATTGCTTCTGGAGGACCCGGGGAGTGGCACCTATGATCTTGCGCATCCCCATCTCTCTGATCCGTTTTGTATAGTTGGCAGTGGATAGATTCATGTAATTGATGGCCACAATCACCAGGATCATAAAGGCAATGCAGGAGAATAGAAAGAATTCCTTTCTTTTTCCGAAAGCAAGGTTGGATTTTTCAATAGGGAGCAGCTTTAACTGGTGGTTTCCGGGCAGTTCGCCGGGGATGGTTTCATTGAAATAGGTAAGGAGCTTGCTTTCAAATGCTTTTTTATCTACACCTGCTTGTAAACTTACATAGGAGGGATCTCTCCAGGTCCAGCTATTGTTAATGCTAGTCTGAACAGGCAGGAAGATATCGTACTTGAATTGAGAATTCTCGGGTATGTCAACCACTGCTGTGACCTCCAACAATTCTCTTGCGTTCATAAGGATTTGCTTGCCCACCGGGTTCTCATCCTTGAAATATTTTACTGAAAGTTCCTTACTCAGCACTACGCCATCGGGACGCTCCATATTGTACTGTCCGACCCCGTGCACTGGGTCAAAAGAGAACATTTTAAAGAAGCCTGTATCAACACGGGCCACCTTTGTTTCGTATACAGGTTCATTGTCGGGATCCTCCGGAAAAAAATCGAAAGAGGAATTTGTCTGCGTTTCCAGCCTGACTATCCTTGAATAATTGACCACCTCCGGAAAGGTATTTTTCATCACCGGGGCCAGTGCGTAGGGTGTATTGGAGTCAAGTGTGCCGTCGGGAAAGAGAATAACCAGATGAAAGAGCTGTTTTTTATGCTCATGAAATCTGTCCACCGAGTATTCGGTTCTGATCCAGCTGAACACCACCACAAAAGATGTTAATCCGAGTATCAGTCCCAGGAAATTGATAAGGGTGGACCTTCGGTTCTGAATCATGATCCGCAGGATCATTCTGAAATGTGAGAAACTCATAGCTAAGGTTTCTGCCAATAATCCAAATGTAGTGCCATTCAGTGTAATATACTGATATAATTTGAATTACGAAGATTCCATTCTATGCTCTTAATTATAAAGTGACTCAAAGTTGGACGTTTACTTACAATTTTATAACTTACCTGGGTAAAGTGTATTAAAATAGGACAACTTGAAGAATAGTGTACTTATTGTAGATGATAATCAGGCGGTCCTTTCCGCACTGGCTCAGCTTCTTGAATACGAAGTAGAGAAGGTGATTGGCATTAAGTCGCCCGGCTTGATCCCCGGGATTATAGAGACCCAGGAGATTGATGTGATCATCATGGACATGAATTTTAGCAGGGGGTCCACCGATGGACAGGAGGGAATCACCTGGCTGAAGCGTATTCTGCAGGATGATTCCGATGCCGTAGTCCTTATGATAACAGCTTATGGAGAGATGGATCTTGCCATAGAGGCCATGAAAAGTGGTGCCACTGATTTCATTGCAAAGCCATGGGACAATGACAAACTTGTGGCTACGGTCCGATCAGGAATCATGCTAAAAGAGTCCAGGAAGAAAGTAAGGCAGTTAAAATCAAAACAGGATCACCTGAGTCATTACATTGACGCAGGTCATGAGAAGTTATATGGAAAGTCATCTGAAATGTACCGGGTGCAGGAGACCATCCGAAAGGTGGCTCCTTCCGATTCAAATGTTCTGGTGTTGGGTGAGAACGGTACCGGGAAGGAGCTTATCGCCAGGGAAATTCATCAGGCTTCGAGTCGCTCCAATGAGGTATTTGTCCATGTGGATCTGGGTGCCATCAGCGAATCTTTGTTCGAGAGTGAACTATTTGGTCATACCAGGGGTGCATTTACGGATGCCAAAACCGACAAAGCCGGAAGGATTGAGATTGCCTCGGGAGGGACACTCTTCCTGGATGAGATTGGGAACCTGCAGCCCACTATGCAGACAAAGCTACTCAACGTTCTTCAAAACAGGGAGATTTACAGAATTGGATCAAATAAACCCCAGGCCGCAGATTTCAGGTTGATCTCAGCCACCAACCAGGATCTTCGGGCTATGATATCTGAGAACCTATTCAGAGAGGATCTTTACTACAGGATCAATACCATTGAGCTTACAGCTCCTCCATTAAGGGAGCGGGGGCAGGACATTATTGATTTGGCGAATTACTTTCTGGAAAAGTACCGGGCCAAGCATAAACGGCCGGGTCTAAGGTTCTCTACAGGAGCACTGGACGCCATACAAAGAAACCAATGGCCTGGCAATGTAAGACAACTGCAACACAGTGTTGAAAGAGCAGTTTTGATGGCCGATGGAAGAAAGATTGAGGCAGGCGATATCTTCCCTGGTGCTTCTGAAAGAGATTCACCTGATGAAATAAGAAGACCCACCCTTGCTCAACTTGAAGAGATCTCCATCAGGGATTCCATTCAGCGAAACGGTGGCAACCTCTCCAAAGCTGCACGTGAACTTGGAGTAGCGAGGTCGACACTTTATAATAAGATGAAATCATACGGAATCTGATAATGCCATGAACAGTCGTATATTTTTCTGGAACATAGTGGCACGAGTTGCTTTTCTTATGGCCACCATCTTTCTGTTTATCTGGTTTGCTGAAATATTGCGAGTGGAATTCTTATTTACACTCCTGGTGGGGACCTTCCTGATCATCCTACAGGTATTTTTACTTACCAGGTACGTGCTGGGCATCACCCGGGTGATTGAACAGTTTATTGATGCCATTGGTAAGGAGGAAACTCCCGAAATACAATTTGGCACAGGGAAGGCACTGTTTCGAAGATTGAAGGAACAATCAAATTCAATTAAACAAGCAATGAATGCCAGAAGGCTGGAAAAGGAAAAAGATGACCGGATATTAATTCATGTGATTAATTCAGCCGATCCAGGGCTATTTTGTTTCAATAGCAGGGGGGAGGTTCTGTTCCTGAACGAAACCGCCAGGGATCTGGTTGGCAATCATGATCTGTTACATATGGCCGACATCAAAGCCCTCAATGAGAAACTCTGGATTGCTTTCAATGAGTTGAAACCGGGAAGTCCCAGGGTGGTCAGGTTATATAGCGAAGAGCTCCTGTCGATCCGGCTTAAGGAGGTCAGGATCTTTGAGGAGCGATATAAACTATTCTCACTTCAGAATATTCAGGAGGAGCTTCATAAAAATGAGTCCGATTCCTGGCAGAAAATTATCCGGGTCCTGACCCATGAGATCATGAATGCAGTGTCTCCAATGCTCTCCCTATCTAAATCGCTTCAACGAAGAGTAAAACCTGAAGATGGGAAAGAAGCCAAAAAATTGTCGGACGGACTCAGGATGATAGAAAGCACAGGGAAAGGACTGATGGAGTTTATTGAAGAGTACAGGCGCCTGTCCCTGCTTCCTCCTCCAAAGAGAAAGGAACTTAGACTCAGGGAGGCCCTGGGGGGTATTCTGCTTCTTTCGGAGAATGAGGCCAAAGAGCGGGGTATTCGACTATCCATAGAGGTAGAAGAGCCTGAGACAGAGATTTTTGCAGATCCGCAGCAATTTGAGATGATCCTCCTGAACCTCTTGAGGAACTCTTTTGATTCTTTTTCCGATTCCCAGCCGGATAAACGTGTTACGATCCATGCACAAAGGAGTGGGAAACGTGTGCTGGTAAAGGTGGAGGATAATGGAGCCGGTATTGCTGAAGAGCTTATCGACCAGGTTTTTGTGCCCTTCTTTTCTACCAAAGAGCAGGGTTCCGGGATTGGCTTGAGCCTGGTACGACAGATTATGAACAAGCATGAGGGCTCCATCAATCTCGAATCTGTACCCGGCGAAGGCACCATGGTCACACTGGTATTTTAGCAGACTATTCTGCCCCAAGCCAGAGCCACTGAAAATTCAGATCTTCGTCCTTCCCGGGTTTGATTTCCAGGGTAATATCATAATATCCGGGTTCTGAGAATACCAGTTCCCCCAGGCGGTGAGAGTTGTAACTATCGATCTGCCATTTGCTTTTGGGCTCTCCCACAGTGCGTCCGGTGCCCTGGAAATTCGCTGACAAAGAACCTGGGCTGGAACTTATGGAAATTTTTCCGTGACCCTCTTCTCCCTGGTAAGCGTAGGATATATCTGTTTGCAGGGTCATCGCTTTGTTAATATAAATCCGCCATTGATAGCTGCTCTTTTCATTCACCCCGATATGTGAAGGAACGGTACCCTTGCGGGTCAGAGTTCGAATCAATGTATTGCCTTTTAATTCCGCAGCATTTTTGGGAGTGAGTGAGTAGCCACCATAAACCGATTGTGCCACCAGGCCATCTACGGTGGAGGGATAGGAATCATACTCCAGGACCACTACTGATACTAGTGGATCAGGGTTATTCGCTGGCAAATCAAGTACTGTCACTACCCCATTGGAAGAGAAGGGAAGGGCAGTTTCAGGCTTGGCCAGCAGGTAGGCTTTCACGGGTTTAGCCATGATCCCTGTTACCGGGAGCTTTTGGCTTAAGGGCCAGTTGTAAACATGCAGGTAGAGTCTGGTAGTACCATCAGGGTTCTGTTTGCAGGTGATCTTTCCCCAGTCGTGTTGATACCTCACCAGGTCGAAAGCCTGAGCCCCATAGATCGATTCACCGTTAACTGAGAGCCATTCTCCCATGGACAGCAGTCGCTGCTCAATTTCGTAGGGAACATCACCGTTGGCACGCGGACCAATGTTCAGCATCATGTTGCCGTTCAGGCTCACATTGCCAATAAGTGACTGGAGCAGGGTAGTGGTGGATTTCCATTGCTTTTCTTGAGCATGAAATCCCCAGGAGTGTGCTACAGTGGCAGGCGATTGCCAGGGGAACTCCTCTTTCTTGCTGCCGAGCTGATTATCGCCCAGTGTTTTGTAATCAATGTCGCTGTCCTCTTCGATGGATAATCCCAGCCGGGAATTGACCAGGCAGTTGGGCTGGAGTTCGCGAATAACACCCTTCAATTGCAGTAGCTGTTCTTTTGTCACACAGGTACGTGAGTGATGGATCCACATGTCGAACCAAATCATCCCGATGTCGCCGTAGTTGGAGAGCAGTTCGCGTATCTGGGGGATTACCTTTCCCTGCCAGTAACGATCATAATCCTCCGCCGAGATGCCATAAATTTCCTTGGAGTGGTCCCAGGCATCTGGATGCTCCCAGTCGACCCAGTGGGAATAATAGAGTCCCAGTTTAAGTCCATGTTTCGTGCAGGCATCGGATAATTCCTTAATGATATCGCGTTTAGGATTGGTAAACTCTGCAACATCGTAGTCACTCACCTGGCTGTCCCACAACGCGAAACCATCATGGTGTTTGGCTGTGATGGTGACATATTTCATCCCTGCGTTTTTGGCCAGTATCACCCACTGTTCAGGATCGATGCGATCCCAGTCGAAACGGTCGAGCAGGGTGACGTACTCGTCCCTTGCGATCCGGTTCCGGTAATAAATCCACTCGGCATAATCATTATCGTTTCGCAGTTTCTCACCTTTCCAGATCCCCTCGGCGCCACTGTAGACACCCCAGTGGATAAACATTCCGAATCGTGCATCGGTGAACCAAAGAGCCCGCTCATTAGTGTGTTCCTGGGCCAGGGATTTAGTAGTAATGGCTGCCAGAATAACTGCCATCCACAGGATATTTTGCTTGAGTGCTTTCATAGACTTGCAAATTATGAATTATTTGGAATTGAACGTGATTGGTTCTAAATTTCTGAGATGAAACTAAACAAATTATTACTTCTACTGATCGGAGTTCTTTTTCTTTCAGTTATTTCCCAGGCGCAGACAAGGATAATCTTTGATACAGACTTTGGAATTGATGCCGATGACCTTGGAGCCCTGGCCATGCTGCATCATTTTGTTGATAAGAATGAGTGTGAACTTGCAGCAATAATGTGTTGGTCCACCGAGCAATATGCTGTATCGGCTATTGATGCGGTGAACAGGTTCTACAAGCATCCGGATATCCTTATTGGTGCGCGAAAAGACTCTGTTCAGTTTGTCGAATCGAGTTACAGCAAAGCCATTGCGGACAAGTTTCATTATACACTTAACCATCATATTATACCTGATGCCGTAGCTCTGTATCGAAAAATATTAGCGGAAAGTGACGACTATAGCCTGGTTATTGTTACTGTTGGTCCGCTGAAGAATATTGAAAATCTTTTGGGATCAGGTGGCGATTCCATTTCCCCGCTGAGTGGTGAGGAGCTGGTTGAACAGAAAGTCCGTGAATTTGTGATGATGGGAGGAAGGTTTCCAGAAGGAAAATGGGAATGGAACTTTTCGGGAGCAATGCCAGGTGTTACCCAAAATGTGCTATCAAGGCTGAAGGTCCCTGTTACTTTCTCCGGGTTTGAATTGGGCGTGGCCATAAAGTCGGGTGAAGCCATTAATCGTATGGATCCCAATACCCCACTCTATGTGGGATTTATGTATTTCAGTGAATATGCCCCCTGGATGAAAAAGAATTTCAAGGGAGCGATCCTGGATAATTCCACCTTTGATCAAACTGCAGTATTGTATGCCGTACGAAATGGGATAGGTACATACTGGGATAAAGTGTCAGACGGCGTATGTGTTGCGGACGAAAAAGGGGGAAATACCTGGAAGCAAGCTGAGAACTCAAATCACTCCTACCTCAAACTGACCATGGATCAGGAGGAGATAGCAACAGTCATTGAAAAAATGATGCTTGGAGAGTTTTAGACTTATTCCAATTCCTTCCTATATTTATAATCGGGCCTAAATCGGGTCCACCCAACATAGCCTAAAAAATAAACTATGAAGTACCCCGCATTTCTACTATTGGCACTGTTTGCATTTTCATGTCAGACAGCCACCAAATCAGACATTTCCATTCAAGGTGAATTAAAGCAATGGCACAAAGTGACCCTGTTGATAAACGGGCCGGAGACTTCGGAATATGCTGCTGAAAACCCCTTTCTTGATTACAAACTGGATGTCACCTTTAAAAATGGAACAGATTCATACACTGTTCCCGGATTCTATGCTGCCGATGGACAGGCAGGAGAGACCTCGGCCAGAGAAGGAGCCATATGGAAGGTTCATTTCAGACCCAATGCACCAGGAACATGGAGCTATACCGTTTCTTTTCTAAACGGGAAAAACATCGCTATTCTGGATGGAAATGTAAGCGGGGAGCCAGTGGGTGCACATGGGACTGAAGGTACTTTTGAGATTGGAGCATCTGATAAAACCGGAGCTGATTTCAGGGCTCATGGTCGTATTGTTAACGGCGGAAAGGGCTATTTCAAAATTCAGGGAGCAGATGAGCTCTGGATAAAGAATGGGGCCGATAGTCCGGAGAATTTCCTGGCATATGAGGATTTTGATCAGACCTATCGCTTTAGCCTGAAAAATGAAGTCAGAGAGGGAGAAGCAGATCCGAAAAAAGGGCTGCATGCCTATGAAGCACATATTTCAGATTGGAAAGAAGGCGATCCCACCTGGCAGGATGGAAAGGGAAAAGGGATTATTGGAGCAGTGAATTACTTGCACTCTGCAGGTCTGAACTCCATTTACATGCTAACTATGAATATACTGGGCGATGGCAAGGATGTATGGCCCTACAGCGACCATAACGAACGCTACCGCTTCGATTGCAGTAAGCTGGATCAATGGGAAGTGGTCCTTGATCATATGGAAAGCCTGGGAATGATGGCCCATTTTGTTCTTCAGGAGACCGAGAACGAGGTGCTGCTTGACAATGGCTATACGGATGTACAACGCAGGGTCTATCTGCGCGAACTGGTGGCACGCTTTGGTCACCACCTTGGGGTAAGCTGGAACCTGGGGGAAGAGAACGGGCCTCACAACTGGACTCCTGTGGGTCAGACCCATCAGCAGAAATTGGATATGGCTGCATACCTGAGAAACCTTCAGTCCTGGCCCGGCAACATCGTTTTGCATACCCATTCAGATGATGAATACCAGGATAAGTACCTGGAGCCCATGCTGGGTGCCGGAGCAATCGATGGTCCTTCCATGCAGATAGCAAATCCGGTTCGGGTGCATGAACGGATAAGGTATTGGGTAGAGGCGTCTGAGGGTGTTGGAGAGCGCTGGGTGGTATGCATGGATGAGATCGGTCCCCACTGGATGGGGGTTATGCCAGATGCAGACGATCCAAAACATGATACTGTGAGGAACCACTGCCTCTGGGGTTCCCTTATGGCCGGAGGAGCCGGAGTTGAGTGGTATTTTGGCTACCGCTACGCTCACAACGACCTGGCCCTGGAGGATTTCAGGAGCCGGGAAAACTGGTGGGTGCAGTCGACCCTGGCTACCCGGTTTATGAAGCAGTTTCCCCTGGAAGAGATGAGCTGCTTGGATGAGCTGGTGGATGCTCCTGGAGCATACTGTTTGGCCAGGGAGGGGGAGACATACCTGGTCTATCTGCCTGCCGGAACGGATGTTGCAAAACTACGACTAAACCAAAGTGTTGCGATGAATGTAAGGTGGTTTAATCCCCGATCCGGGGGTGAGTTGCAGCAGGGTAGTATAGCATCCATCAATGGGAATGGTCTTCAAGCTTTAGGAACGCCCCCTTCAGATCCCGATATGGACTGGGTGGTAGTGATTCAACCCTGAGCGCACTATAGTGGCATAAATAAGTAACTTGCAAATATGAAACGATCATTCTACCTGCTAATCCTGATTTTCCTAGTTTTTTTCGCCATCTCTTTTCTAACCAACATCCTGGGTTCCATCAATCCCAATGTGACCGATAGTTTCAAGCTTTCGGGAACGATGACGGGAATGTTGCCCTTCTCATTTTTCATCGCCTAT
>Ga0164315_10000623_pt1 | contig 25089 bp, 17 predicted proteins | sample GuaBasSedimGuay6_FD_113737 | JGI IMG/M metagenome (GOLD analysis project Ga0164315, IMG submission 113737) | Subseafloor sediment microbial communities from Guaymas Basin, Gulf of California, Mexico - Guay6, Core 4569-2, 0-3 cm | ecosystem: Environmental > Aquatic > Marine > Hydrothermal vents... | reverse complement strand
CAATTGGATATTGACAATATAATTGGGGCATCAGACACGAATACAGTTACCTTTCAATCCCTAAATGGTGATAGTACATCGGTTATATTGCAATATAGCGTTTCGAGTTCAACAGATAATTATATAGTTAGGCTTAAGGGAGCCTCGTATATTCAATTCCGAAATATGACGATTCATGCTCTTGGACAGACCTATGGACGAGTGTTTGTTTTTGAGAGTAATGCTTCTTCTAATTTGATTGAAAATTGCTTACTTACAATGACCCCAGGTTATAATTATCAAACTGCTGGTTTTTATTTTAATAATACGGTGAGTAGCGACAATCGTATTTTTAATAATGATATTTCTAATGGTTATTATGGTGTTTACTTACGCGCAAGTAATGGAACTCCTGGTTATCGCAATCAAATTATTGGGAATCATTTTCATAATTATTATTATTACGGTATTTATGCTCAGTATCAAGACTCACTTATTATTAAGTCCAATAGAATTGTGAATGATACTAATGTTTCTTCTGTTTATCCTATGTATTTGTATTATACAGATGGGCCTTTTGAGGTTAGCAAAAATGTAATCCTAGCGCATGCAAGTAGCAGTGTTACTGCTTTGCGAATTTATTATTGTGATGGAACATCCGCAAAACCTGCCGTAATAGCAAATAATATGATTTCTTGTTCAGGCTCGGCAAGTAGCCCTTATGGATTCTATGATTATAATTCAAGTCATATAAATTTCTTCTTTAATACAATTAATATTTCTTCAGCTAGTTCACAAAACTCTAGAGCGATATATATGTCACAGGGCAGTAATGTTTCCTTAAAGAATAATATTGTTAGCAATATGGCAGGAGGATATACATATTATATTTCAAATGCTTCTGCAGTTTCACAATGTGATTATAATAATCTTTATGCTTCAGGTAGTAAATTTGCATATTGGCAAGGTGATCGAAGTAGTTTAGCTGCATTGAAATCTGCAAGTGGAAAAGATCTACACTCTATTTCTGTGAGTCCTGCTTTTAAGTCGAATAAAAATCTACATATGAGTAATGGTTCAATGAATAATAAAGGTGTTGTGATATCCACAATCTCTGATGATATCGATAATGAACCACGAAGTCTTATTTCTCCAGCAATAGGCGCCGATGAGAAGCCTCCAATTCCACAAGATGCGGGTGTTTTTGCGATTCTCTCACCAAATAATCCTTCTAACGAAAATGACACAGTTACCATTAAAGTGGTTATAAAAAACTATGGTACAGATACTTTAGTAGGGTTTAATTGTTCCTATTTGCTTAATAATGTGACTGGACCTGTGCAAGCTTATCCTGCTGGATTACTTCCAAATGATGTGGATACAATGGTATTCCCAGATATTGTAATCATTCCAAGCCATAATAATATATGCGCATATACAACATTAAGTGCCGATACAAATACTTTTAATGATACTTTATGTAAGTACTTTTATGGTACTCCCCTTATTGATATTGGAGTTGTACAAATGACTACACCTGATTCGGGAATGTGCTTTACTTCTAATGAGCAGTTGTTGATTAAGCTGAAAAACTATGGAAGTGAAATCTTGAGTTTAGCAAGCAATCCTATAACTATTTATACAACAATTACTGGACCTAATCCTATTACTATCCCTAATCGAGTGCTCTCTAGTGGAACACTGTTTCCAGGGCAGGTTTGGAATGTGTCTTTATCAAATACTTTAGACATGGGTACAACTGGGCACTATCATTTTGATATTTGGGCTACAGTTAATGGAGATGGTAATCATGAAAATGATTCCATGGCCTCTCGTGATATTGATGTTTTTTCAACGGTTACAAAGCTACCTTATGTACAGGATTTTGAGAATTTTACGGTCTCATCATCTACCAACGACCCTGGTGTAGTAAAAGAAGGTTGGACTATTTATAATCCTTCAACATTTAATTCATGGTATGTGGGCGCTGGAGCTACTTATACAACAAGCACAGGTCCATCTGCTGATCATACAAAAGGTACAGCTAGTGGTAAATATATGTATGCTGAAGGAAATTATGGGTCGGCATATACGCTTCTGACAAGCCCATGTATTGATATTTCGTCAGCTGTTCATCCAATGCTACGTTTCTGGTATCATATGTATGGTAATAATATTAGCTCGCTTAAGGTTGATGTTTTTGCTAATGGTCATTGGAATTTTCAAATATTTCATTTGTTTGGTCACCAACAAAATGCTGAAACTGATCCTTGGAAGCAAGCGGTTGTTGATTTGTCAAATTATTCTGGTGTGATTCGAGTTCGTTTTAGTATGTTAAAATCAGTGAGTTATTATGGAGATGCTGCCATTGATGACATTGTTATATATGATCCAAAAGCTCATGATGCTGGTGTGGCTGCTCAATTTGTAATGCCGAACCAGAGTTATGCAAATACAGGAACTCTTGTGCCAGTGAAGGTTAAGATTGAAAACTATGGACAAGACACTCTGACAAGTATTAATGTAGGGTATGAGGCTGGAAATGCTATTCCAGTATTAGAAAATTGGACTGGTGTTATATTTCCATATGCTTCAGATGAATATGAGTTTAATACTAAACTTATCGCCCCAGTGGGAGAAATTAATCTTTGTGCTTTTACTAAGCTATACAATGATATGAATGTCTTTAATGATACTTCTTGTAAGATGTTTACAGGTATTCCTACCTTACCACTTCCATTTTCTGACGATTTTGAAGGAGTTGGTTATTTCGTTAATAGCGGTGGTAACCAACAGTGGGAAAAAGGAAGTCCTAATAAAACCATTTTTAATGCAGCTCATAGCCCAACAAATGCTTGGGTAACCTCTTTGGATGACCAATACCTTAATAATAGTGATGATCATTTATATACTCCATTCTTTGATTTTACTACTGTGCCCAATTGTACCTTAAGTTTTTATCATCGCCTAGATGCCCAGTCGGGCCAAGATGGAGGCTCTGTTCAGTACTCTACAGACCAAGGGCAAACGTGGATTATACTAGGTTATATGGGAGATCCTCTAGCTACGAATTGGTATAATGCAAATATTGGCGGAAGTCATTTATGGTCGTCACCTGATGTTGGGTGGAAGCTTTCGACATACGATTTATCTGCTTTCAGTACTTTTAATTCTGTTCAGTTTCGCTTTGTTTTTATTAGTAATTCTTCGGTCAATTCCTATGATGGATGGATGATTGACGATTTTGCTATTAAACCACCGCCAATTGCTCAAGATGCTGGTATAGTGAAGATTGTTTCACCGGTTTCCTATACCCAGATTAGTAATTCCTATCAGGTAAAAGTGCGAATAAAGAATTTTGGAACTCAAACATTGACATCTATTCCGGTTTACTATAGGATTAATAATAATTCAGTAGTTCCTGCAATATGGTCTGGTAGTTTATCCCCCGGGAATACTGTTGATTATACATTTAGTACACCTTATACGGCTATGGCAACTTATCGACTTTATACAGGTACTCTTATTGCAGCCGACACTTATGTATTTAATGATACTACTTCCATATATATGAATAAGGATGTAGCCCTAAATACTATCTTTCTTCCTCAGAGCAAAGAGATTATTGGAGACTCGGTTCAGGTAGCTGTTAGTTTACAAAATTTTGGTACAGACACTCTTTTTACATTAAATATGGAGTATGATGGTAATACAGGAAGTACTTCTTACGATACTTGGAACGGAGTATTACTACCTGGAGCTAGTACGATATTCTATTTTAGTGAATATTATCATGTTCATATAGGAATAAGTCAGGTTTGTGCTCGCGTGTTACTTACAGGAGATACTAAAGTGTCAAATAATGAATCTTGTAAATATGTAACAGGATTTGTATCAGTTCCAAAATCAGTGCAATCAGGTTTTATTTTATCTCAAAATCGACCAAATCCATTTAATAAAGAAACAACAATAAGTTTTGAGATTCCTCAGAATGCTCAAGTGCAATTTAAAATTATAGATTTATTTGGAAGAATTGTTCAATCTCATGAGATAAGTGCATTAAAAGGAATAAATCAGATTAAAATAAATTCAAAAGAGTTGAGTACAGGCATGTATTTCTATGAGATTGAATATGATTCTAAAGTAAAGAGACTCAAGATGCTCATTGTAGAATAGAGTGCATTATTAACAATTGTTAGTAAGTGTAGTTAATGAATTGTGAATATTAATAGGCTTAAACCTCTTGACAAAGCTTGTCAGATATTGTATATTTGCCCTAGCAAGTGAGGGATGAATTTTGGTGAAAATCGAAACGCTAAACACAACGACAAGAGGAACCCCAATACTTAGGTAGAGGAGGAAATCAAGTCGGGATTTGTAGAGATAAAGCATCTGATGTGGAGTCGAAACAAGTTCGCCGAAAGTTTGAATGGCTGAGTTGAAAAACTTGGTTGAACTGTGAGTAATCACAGATAGTTTTCAAGGACTATTTCAAGCATGGAGGCTCGTGAATCGGGGGACGAGACTGTAAGGTTTCTAAAGTTGGTTCAAAAGCAGCAAGCTTCGGTAAACTGTGAAATGTGTAGCGAGTTCTTGGGAAGAAGGTTTCTTCGGAAACTGTTGATAATCTAAGACCGAATTGATGAAGAAAGGTTGTAAGACCAAAGCTCTAAGGAGCAAAATAGTATCGAGGGAAAAATAAAGCGTAATTTGCCATCGACTAGCTCACTACGGTGAACTAGAAGATGAAAAGGAATCAACATCGAATAGATTTTGGTTCCTTTTGCTTTTATACTACCTCTTAATTATTATCGTTTTCATGATTAAAAACTATACCTTTGACCCAAATGAGAATTTGGAAACTACTTTTCTTCTGTTTTTTAGTACTTGCCAATGTGTTGAACTTAAGCGCCAATACGGACAGCTCCTTGTTTACGCCTAGTATTAAAGATTCTGTGGAAACAGGCAAACTCCCAAGAGATACTATTTGGCCTAAATCTTCTTCTGATTATTATTATGATTATAGTAATATGCTCGGCCTTTTTCTTTATGCGAAGCAGAAATACAACAGTTTTACAGTATATGACCCTTTAAGTAAGACAACTTTAGAATACACCCCCAATAAGCAATTAAATATGGGGTTTGGCTTTCATTATAAGTGGTTGGGAATTGGGATTGCTCTTAATTTTGGGTTTGTTAATAATGATGATGATGCTTACGGAAAAACTACTAGGCTAGATTGGCAGTCAAATATGTATATGAAAAGAGCCGTCTTCGATTTTTATTTACAGTATTATAAAAATTTCTATCTTGAAAATCCTCAAAATGTTTTTTCAGGCTGGAAAGGAGATAATAAACCTTATGTTAGGCCTGATATAGCTTCTGCATCAATAGGGCTAGGTGGAATGTATGTTTTTAACTATCAAAGATTTTCATATAAGGCAGCATTCCTTCAAACTGCTATCCAGAAAAAAACAGCAGGTTCATTTCTTCTTGGCGCCCAAGTTTTCTATCAAGAATTAGAAGGTGATTCTTCACTTTTTCCTAGTAATACAGATTTTGATACACTAGGCCCTGTTATTAGTCATTCTGCCTTATATTTTGGTTTAGTATCTGCTTATGCTTACAATATAGTTGTCCTTAAACATTATTTTATTTCTCTTTCATTGTCAGCTACTATTCAGTTTGGAAAGACTGCATCAATGTTGGAAACGGGAGAAATCTACGGTGGATATATGCCAGTACTTCACTTTCAACCAAGAGTTGCCGTTGGTATTAATAAGGTAAAATGGTATGCTGGTGCATCTTTCGTTCGTGATTCATTTGTTGAAATTACAGATGGAAATGCCAGTGAGTTTAATTTCTCATTCCGTTCAGGGAATTTTAGAATATTCTTAGGACGTCGCTTTAATTGGCTTTCTCGTAAAGAGCTCCTTAAATAATTCCCACATAAATTCTTATTTTTTCCTCATTTTAAAATATGAGTAATATCAAGTTTGAGAGTTCCTTTTTCGGGTGTACTTTCCGATATTTTTACTACATTTGGAGTCCCAAAAGGGCAATGTGGTTAACAGTACTACTAGCCAGTTAATTAACCTATAATATGGCTACTTTTGGGCTTGTAAAATGTTGAGATTTAGGCTAAAATTAGACTAAAAAGAATTCGCTTGAATTTATTTAGAATTCGTTAACAATTTATATTGATTGTGAATTAATAAGAATAAAGATTGCGTATTATCAGTTTTCTTAATAAAAAATTTAAATAATCTATATAAAAGACCACACAATAATGGAATACACGATTCTTAAAAAAGAGATTAACGAAGGAATAGCACTGATCACAATCAGTCGTCCTAAGGCAATGAATGCGTTGAATACAGCTTTCTTTGACGAAATGAACGCTATGCTCGATGAACTACAATCTGATGAAAATGTAAGAGTAATGATTCTTACGGGTGATGGTAAAGCTTTTGTAGCTGGTGCCGATATCGCCGAAATGGTCGATAAAAATCAGGCCGAAGGGCAGGCGTTTTCTAAATATGGTCAGCGAACATTTGATCGTATCGAATCAGCACCGTTTCCAGTAATAGCTGCTGTCAATGGTTTTGCTTTGGGTGGAGGCTGTGAGTTGGCTATGAGTTGTGATTTTCGAATTGCAAGTGCAAAAGCCAAATTTGGTCAACCAGAAGTTAGTCTTGGATTGATACCAGGTTATGCTGGCACCCAACGTATGGCCCGTTTGATTGGTATGGCAGATGCTTTATATTTGCTATATACTGCTGATATGATTGGTGCTGATGAGGCATTACGATTGAAATTAGTGCAAAAGGTGGTAGAACCTGAAATGCTAATGGATGAAGTAATGAAGATTGCAAAGAGTATTGTGTCGAAAGGCCCGCAAGCAATTCGCAAGGTTAAAGCTGTGACTCGTCAAGGATTTAATCTAAACTTTGTGGAAGGCTCTGCACTTGAGGCGCGCGAATTTGGAACCTTATTTGGCGAAGGAGCCGAAGGCGAAGAAGGTATGAAAGCCTTTTTAGAGAAACGTAAGCCTAACTGGTAAGTGATTATGTGCTGGTGTGGTATTATGTTAATGAGTTAATATGATAGTAAGATACACAGCACAAAAACACACAACATAGAAACATAGAAAAAAATAACCAAATATAAAACACATGAAATACGAAGAAAGATTACAAAATGTAACAGTATTAGGAGCTGCCGGGAAAATGGGTAGCGGAATATTACTGCTTACTGCCGTTGAGATGGCTGACCTTAGCCTTCAAACCGAGAATAAAGACAAAACTTTTGTACTTAATGCTGTGGATGTTTCTGATGAGGCATTGCATGGCCTAATGGGCTATCTAAGAGTTCAAGTTCGTAAAGTTGCTGAAAAGAAAACAGTTGCCCTTCGTGCTATGTATGCCGACCGTGCTGATTTAATTGAGAACTATCACATTATCGATGAGTATATTTTCGATGTGATGAATATCGTTCGTCCAGTTAATTCAATGGAAGTAGCATATAATTCAAATATCATCTTTGAAGCAATTAAAGAAGATCCTGCGCTTAAAGTAAAAATCTTTAAGCAAATCAATGAGAATTCAAAAGTAGAGCCATGGTTCTTTACCAATACTTCTTCAATCCCTATTACTGAGCTTGACGAGAAAGCAGACCTTAATGGCAATGTAGTTGGATTCCATTTCTATAATCCTCCAGCAGTGCAACGATTGGTTGAGCTTATCAGAGCAAAAAACACTAAAGATGAGGTAAATGATTTTGCTTTAGCATATGCTAAAAAACTTCGTAAAATTATTGTTCCTTCAAATGACATCGCTGGTTTTATTGGCAATGGTCATTTTATGCGCGATGCATTACATGGAATGCTAGAGGCAGAAAAGATGGTTGATGACTTTGGTGGTTATGTAAATAGTGTTTATGCTATCAATAAAGTAACTCAGGATTTCTTGGTTCGTCCAATGGGAATTTTCCAATTGATTGATTATGTAGGTGTGGAGGTATGCTCTTACATTATGAGTGTTATGAATCCAAATCTTGACAATGAAGATTTACATTCAACATTGCTTGATATTATGATTGAGCAAGGAATTACAGGAGGTCAATATTCTTCAGGAGCACAGAAAGACGGTTTCTTGAAATATGAAAAAGGTCGTCCTGTGGCAATTTGGGATATCAACTCTAAGAAATATGTTGATATCGCTGGTTTCTCTGCTGATGTTGATACAAAATTAGGTGCTTTGCCAGCTTCCATGAAGCCATGGAAAGCAGTTAATTTTAGCAAGAAGAAAGACGTTAGCTTAGAAGCTATTTTTACAGAAATGAACGGCATGGATACCAAAGCAGCGCAAATTGCAAAGGTTTACAATAAGCGTTCAAATGAAATTGGCCATTTATTAGTTGATAGCGGTGTCGCTGCTAACGATGCTGATGTGAATACCGTAATGCTTACGGGTTTCTTCCATGCTTATGGTCCAATCAATAATTATTTGAAATAATAACCACAAAAAGAATTTAGATATGATTCCACATAAAAAAGTATATATGTACGGTGGTTATAATACCATCTCATTAGGAACAGGACGTAAAGAGTTTAATCCAAAGAAAGCCCGTCCAGGGATTGAACATTATTTAAAAGAAGCTGGTCAAGGAGTATTAAAACAAATTGGTGGTGCCAAGAATGTTGACGATGGTGTAATCGGCAACTTTATGGCTGCTCGTTTCAATAATCAAGCAAACTTACCTGGTTTCCTTCCAATGATTGACGAAGGCTTAAGTATGAAGTATGGAACCTCTGTTGAAGGAGCCTGTGGATCAGGTGGATTATCCCTTCAGACCGGTATTCGAAATATTCTTGCAGGCTCTGATGTAACATTGTCGCTTGGAATGGAAGTGCAGAATACAGTGAAAGCCATTTATGGCGCTGATATTTTGGCTGGTGCTGGTTGGTATCAGAAACGTAAAGCAGGTCATGCTTACTTTTTTCCAGGTCAGTTTAGTGATAGAGCAGGTGCTTATTTTGCAAAATATGACAGAGAAAGAGCACGTAAAGGAATGTCAATGTGGTATCACAATGCAATCTTAAATGCACGCCTAGATCCTACAGCACAGGAATATCATAATGCCACTCCAAATCCATATGAAACATGTATGGCAATGGAGCCAAATGGACGTGTATTTGTTGAAAACCTGAACTTCCTAGATTGTTCTAAGGTTTCTGATGGTGCTTCTGGTATTGCCATTTGCTCTGAAGAGGGTTTGAAGAAAATAGGTGTGAATAAATCAGATGCTGTTGAAGTTGTAAGCTTTGTACAGTCAGTACGTGATATCACGAAAGATCCAACGGATTTAACCGAATTGGAAGCCATAAAATATGCTGCAAATAAAGCTTTAGAAGAGGCTGGAATTAGTGTACATCAATTGGCTACTGCCGAAGTTCACGATTGTTTCTCAATTGCAGGTATTCTTTCAGTAGAGGCTTTAGGGCTTGCTAAGCCTGGTGAAGGCTGTGATTATGTATATGAAGGAAATACGGCTCGTGATGGTGTAATGCCAATCAATACTTCTGGTGGACTAATCGGATGGGGTCACCCAACAGGTGGAACGGGAGTACATCAAGCAGTTACAATTTGGCAACAATTAACTAAAACCGCAGGTGACTATCAAGTAAATATTCCAGGAGATCGTCCATATGGGATGACCATCAATATGGGTGGAGATGATGTGACAATTTCTGCGATAGTTTATAAACGAGGATAATATATGATTATAGGTTGGTAGGTTATTAGGTTTATTGTAATCTATATCTTACCAACCTAATAACATTCAACAAATAACAACAAACAACAAACAACAAAATATGCTAGTAGATATGAATTTGGTTCGTTCGGTTTATGAAAAAATGAACAAAACCATTGACGAAACAAGAGAACGATTAGGTCACCCAATGACCTTGGCAGAGAAGATTCTTTATTCTCACCTTTATGAGAAAGAAAAAACGGTTTTTAAAAGAGCAGAAAGCTATGTGAATTTTAAGGTAGATCGTGTGGCTATGCAGGATGCAACTGCGCAAATGGCTTTATTGCAATTTATGAATGCTGGAAAAACGAAAGTAGCTGTTCCTAGTTCAGTGCATTGCGATCATTTAATTCAAGCGTATAAAGGAGCAAAAGATGATTTATCTGAGGCGGTAGTTACCAATAAAGAGGTTTATGACTTCTTGGAATCAGTTTCTGATAAATATGGTATTGGATTCTGGAAGCCAGGTGCTGGTATTATTCATCAAGTAGTTTTGGAAAATTATGCTTTCCCTGGTGGATTGATGGTTGGAACGGACTCGCATACTGTAAATGCCGGTGGACTTGGAATGGTTGCCGTTGGTGTTGGTGGTGCTGATGCTGTTGATGTAATGGCAGGAATGGCTTGGGAATTGAAGTTTCCAAAGCTTATCGGAATTAAACTTACTGGGAAACTTAATGAGTGGACTGCCGCAAAAGATATTATCTTAAAAGTAGCAGGTATCCTCACTGTAAAAGGTGGTACTGGTGCTATTGTTGAGTACTTTGGCGATGGTGCAACTTCTTTATCTGCTACAGGAAAAGCAACCATTTGTAATATGGGTGCTGAGATTGGCGCAACCAACTCGGTATTTGCTTACGACCAAAATATGGCTGCTTATTTGAAGTCAACCAATAGAGCTGAAGTTGTTCTTGAAGCTGATAAAGTTGCACGTCACTTACGTGCTGACGATGAGGTTTATGCAAACCCAGAAAAATATTATGATGAGGTAATAGAGATTAATTTGGATGAGTTGAAACCTCATTTGAATGGTCCATTTACTCCAGACCGTGATACTGCTGTTGCTGATATGGCAAAAGTAGCTCGTGATAATGACTGGCCTCTAAAAGTTGAGTGGGCTTTGATTGGTTCTTGTACCAATTCATCGTATGAAGATCTTTCTCGTGCGGCTTCTATCGCTAAACAGGCAATAGATAAAGGATTAAAAATTAAAGCTGGTTTGGGTATTAACCCAGGTTCGGAACTGGTTCGCTATACTGCGGAGCGTGATGTATTTTGCAAGTATTTGAGCAATTAGGTGCTACCATATTTACCAATGCTTGTGGTCCTTGTATCGGACAATGGAAGCGTGATGATATCGAAGGTGATCCAAAAAATACCATCGTTCACTCTTTCAACCGTAACTTTACAAAGCGTGCCGATGGAAACCCAAATACTCACGCATTTGTAGCTTCACCTGAAATGGTAACTGCTTTAGCAATTGCTGGAAATTTAGACTTCAATCCAGAAACAGATACCATTACCAATGAGAATGGCGAGGAAGTAAAATTAGATATTCCAACAGGTTGGGAACTTCCTGAGAAAGGGTTTGAGGCAAAAGATTCAGGTTACCAAGCTCCTGCAGAGGATGGAAGTAATGTGAATGTTGCAGTTTCTCCAACTTCTGACCGTTTGCAATTATTATCTCCATTCGCTGATTGGGATGGTGAGGATTATTTAGGACTAAACCTATTAATCAAGGCTAAAGGAAAATGTACTACCGACCATATTTCAATGGCTGGTCCTTGGTTGAAATATCGTGGTCACCTAGATAATATTTCTAATAATATGTTGATTGGTGCAGTGAATTATTTTGGCGAAACCGTAAATAGCATCAAAAACCAAGACACTGGTGAGTACGCAGGAGTTCCTGATACTGCCCGATATTATAAGGAGCATGGAACTGGTTCGATTGTGGTTGGTGACGAAAACTATGGTGAAGGTTCATCACGTGAGCATGCAGCTATGGAGCCTCGTAACTTAGGTGTTAAAGCTGTGTTGGTTCGTTCATTTGCTCGTATTCACGAAACAAATTTGAAGAAGCAAGGTGTATTAGGACTTACATTTGATAATCCTGCTGATTATGATAAAATTCTTGAAGGGGACAGAATTGACATAATCGGAATTAAGACCTTATCTCCAGGAAAACCACTTCAACTTGTATTGAATCATGCTGATGGAAGTAAAGAAGAGATTATAGTGAATCAAACCCTAAACCAGAATCAAATTGATTGGTTTAAGGCTGGTTCAGCACTGAACTTAATTAGAAGAAATAATAATTAATTTTTTTGAGATTCTATTAAATAGAATCTCAATATTGAATTGAAGGTTGATATAGGATTTCAAAGAAAAGACCCTGAAAGGGTCAAATAATAATAACCGTGGGCAACGCCCACGGTTATTATAAAAAAGGATAGCGGTTTTGGCGGGTATTTTTGCTTTGGCAAAAATCGTGACAAAACCAGATGAGAGAGAAAGTAATTATCAACCGTAAAAAAAGCAAAATATGAATAAAAAAATTATTTGGACCAAGATTGATGAGGCTCCAGCTCTAGCAACATACTCGTTGCTACCAATCGTAAATGCTTTTACAAAGGCCGCAGGGGTTGAAGTTGAAACAAGAGATATTTCTCTACCGGGACGTATTATTGCAGCATTCCCTGATTTCCTAACGGAAGATCAAAAAATGAATGATGAGTTGGCCTATCTAGGTGACTTAGTAAAAAAACCAGAAGCAAATATTATTAAGCTTCCTAATATTAGCGCGTCAATTCCTCAGCTTAAAGCAGCTATTAAAGAACTTCAAGATAAAGGTTATAAACTACCAAATTATCCAGAAGAGCCAAAAACGGATGAGGAAAAAGAATTGAACGCTCGCTACGCAAAATGCTTAGGTAGTGCCGTAAATCCTATACTTCGTGAAGGAAACTCGGATCGTCGTGTGGCCCCTTCTGTAAAAGTTTATGCGCAAAAAAACCCTAAGAGATTAGGTGCATGGTCTTCAGATTCTAAGTCACATGTGGCATGGATGACTGATGGCGATTTTTATGGTAACGAGAAGTCAGTAGTTATTGATAAAGCGACTTCTGTTAACTATGAGTTTGTTGATGCCAATGGAAACATAACAGTTCTTAAAGAGATTATGCCACTTCTTGATGGTGAGGTTTTAGATGGAACTTATATGAGCTTGAAAGCTTTAAGAGCATTTATTGCGGAGCAAGTTGCGGATGCAAAAAAGAATGGCGTTTTGTTTTCAGTGCACTTAAAGGCAACAATGATGAAGGTTTCAGACCCTGTTATCTTTGGTCAGTTTGTGGAAGTTTTCTTCAAAGATGTATTCGAAAAGCATGCTGCTGTATTCAATGAGTTAGGAATTAATTCTGACCTTGGATTAGGTGATTTATATAAGAAGATCACTAGCCTAGATGATGCTAAACGAAAAGAAATTGAAGCTGATATTGATGCCGTTTATATAACTGCTCCAGCTATTGCTATGGTTGATTCTGATAAAGGAATTACAAACCTTCATGCAAGTAACGATATTATTATCGATGCTTCTATGCCTGTTGTGATTCGCGATAGCGGAAAAATGTGGAATGCTGATGGACAATTGCAAGATACTAAAGCAATTATTCCAGATCGTTGTTATTCAACCTTCTACCAAGTAGCTATCGACTATTGTAAAGAAAATGGAGCCTTTGATCCATCAACAATGGGTAATGTTTCAAACGTAGGTCTTATGGCTCAAAAAGCAGAAGAGTATGGTTCGCATGATAAAACCTTCTTTCCTGTATCTAACGGAACGATTCGCGTGGTAAATGCTGCTGGCGATACAATTATGGAGCATCAAGTAGAAGAAGGTGATATCTATCGTGGCTGTCAGGCTAAGGATATTCCAATTCAGGATTGGGTAAAATTGGCTGTAAGTCGTGCTCGTGCAACAGGTAATCCTGCTATTTTTTGGTTGGATAAAAACCGTGCTCATGATGCACAATTAATTACTAAAGTAGAAAAGTATCTTAAGAATCATGATACCGAAGGATTGGAAATTCATATTATGTCTCCAGTGGAGGCAATGCATTTCACACTTCCTCGTGTAAGTAAAGGCTTAGATACCATTTCGGTAACAGGTAATGCTCTACGTGATTATTTAACAGACCTATTTCCAATTTTGGAGTTAGCATCTAGTTCCAAAATGTTATCGATAGTTCCACTTCTTGAAGGAGGAGGATTATTCGAAACAGGTGCTGGAGGATCTGCCCCAAAGCATGTTCAGCAATTCAATGCCGAAGGTCACTTACGTTGGGATTCATTGGGTGAGTTTCTTGCCTTGACAGTTTCTTTGGAGCATTTGGCAAATAATTATGATAATCCAAGAGCGATGTTACTATCTAGAACTTTAGATGTAGCAGTAGCTCAGTATCTAGATAATAAACGTGCCCCTTCGCGTAAGGCGGGCGAAATTGATAATCGTGGAACACATATGTTCTTAGCTCAGTATTGGGCTGTGGCCTTGGCCGAGCAAAATGAAGATGCTGAAATGAAAGCCGTATTCTCTAAGGTTGCCCAGCAATTGAAAGATAATGAAGCTAAAATTTTATCTGAAATTGCTGCTGCCGAAGGAAAAGCAACCGATATCGGTGGATATTATATGCCAAATGATGAACTAGCAGAAAAGGCTATGCGCCCTAGTGCTACTTTGAATGGAATTATTGATAACATTTAATATAAGTTCTTTATAGTAGCATCGGGTATTATCCCGATGCTATTATTTTTCTTTGTGAATCTTTGTGTCTTCTTTGTGTCACTTTGTGAAACAACTTAAAAATAATCTATGTTCACAAACAATAAAATAACGAACCTCTTTAATATCAAATACCCCCTAATCCAAGGGGGGATGATTTGGTGTAGCGGTTGGGAATTAGCCTCGGCAGTTTCCAATGCGGGTGGCTTGGGTTTGATAGGAGGAGGCTCCATGAAACCTGATATTTTTCGTGAACATATTCAAAAATGTAAAGCCGCAACCGACAAACCTTTTGGGGTGAATATCCCATTGCTCTATCCATATTCGGAGGAGCAAGTGAAGATAGTAATTGAAGAAAAAGTGCCAGTAGTATTTACTTCTGCTGGAAATCCAAAGAAATATACTGCCTTTCTTAAAGAAAATGGGGTAAAGGTGGTGCATGTAACTGCCAATTTGAAATTTGCCATAAAATCGCAAGAGGCAGGAGTAGATGCAATAGTTGCCGAAGGTTTTGAAGCCGGAGGACATAATGGGCGTGAGGAAACAACCACAATGGTTTTGATTCCTCAGATAGCCAAAGAAATTAATATTCCGCTGATTGCTGCCGGTGGAATTGCAACAGGCGCAGCAATGTTGGCCGCAATGGCCTTGGGTGCCGATGGCGTACAAGTGGGAAGCCGCTTTGTAGCCAGTGAAGAGGCATCGGCGCATCCCGATTTCAAACAGAAAGTAATTGAAGCCACAGAGGGTAGTACCAAACTGCAATTAAAGAAATTGGTTTCTGTGCGCTTATTAGATAATGAGTTTTCTGACCGAATTAGCAAAATGCAAAATGCTGGAGCCACCGTGGAAGAGCTTAGCGAAGCTCTTGGAAAAGGACGCGCCCGTATGGGAATGTTCGAAGGTGATTTGCAGGAAGGCGAATTGGAAATTGGACAGGTGGCTTCTTTGATAGATAAGGTGCAACCCGTGCAGGAGATTGTGGAGGAGATGATTGAGGAGTATGTATTAGTAAGTAATAATTTAATTGTACAGAATAATGAAACAAATAATTAGTTTCTTGTTTATTATAATACTATTTACATCTTGTAATAGTAACGATGACAATGTAATATATATTCCTGGTAGATTATTTAATTATCAGGTTAGTTATATAAATGATGTTGACGAAATAGTAAAAACCCAGAAACTAAACCTTAAAGTTACAAAAGGTTATTATCCTGAACGAATTCAAACACAAATTATTTGGGAATTACTTGATATAGGCGATGAGGAAACAATAGTTAGTACTAATAAAACTGGTGTTATTGATGATGTTAATGCTGGATTTTTTATACATCAGCCAAGAATTGACGATATGTATATACTAAGTTTTGCTAATTTCCCAACTATAGGAATGGACGTTATAAGAGACTCCTCTCTTGTACGAATATCAGAAGGAACTGTTTTGATGAGAAAATCATATAATGGAATTACAATAACTAAAGTTCATACAAAACAAAAGTATAGTGGTAAAACATCAATTCAATTATCAACAATTGGGAAAAGAAGAGTTCATTTAATGAAATCTTCAGCAACATCTGAAATAGGGACTATTTATGGAGATTTTTATTTTGATGAAGAACTTGGATTTGTAAAGTTCAACTACGAGTTGCCAAATAATGAAAAGATAATAATTGAATTGACAGGGACAAGTTTTGAAATAAATAGTAATTAGCAAGAAGTAATACATATAACACTCAACATACAACACCAATGAACAGTCTACAAGACAACGCATCAAGTTTTATTTTATACACTTCTAACTCAGGTGATATAAAGGTGAATGTGTTTCTGGAAGGTGAGACTATTTGGCTTACACAAAAGTTGATTGCGCGTCTTTTTACGGTTAATGTTCCTGCTATAAGTAAGCATCTTAAAAATATTTTTAGTGAAGGAGAATTAAGTGAGCATTCAGTTATTTCCAAAATGGAAACAACTGCCTCAGATGGTAAAAAATATCAAACAAATTATTACAACCTTGATGCAATTATCTCTGTTGGGTATAGAGTAAACTCAAAACAAGCAACACAATTTAGAATCTGGGCTACAAAAACACTTAAAGAATTTATCATCAAAGGCTTTGTGTTAGATGATGAAAGGTTAAAACAAGGAAATCAAGTTTTTGGAAAGGATTATTTTGATGAATTACTTGAAAGAATTCGAGAAATACGGGCTTCTGAAAGACGTTTTTATCAAAAAATTACCGATATTTATGCTCAGTGCAGTATCGATTATAACCCTAAAGCAGAAACGACAATTACATTCTACAAAACCGTTCAAAATAAATTGCATTGGGCAATTACTGGTAATACGGCAAGTGAGATAATTGTTAATCGCTCTGATGCTGAAAAGGATTATATGGGATTATCCACCTGGAAGAATTCACCCAATGGTAAAATATTAAAATCAGACGCTTCTATTGCAAAGAATTACTTAGTAGAAAAAGAAGTATCGGAGCTAAACAGATTAGTGGAGCTATACTTAAACTTTGCTGAATTACAAGCGGAAAGAAATATCCCGATGAAAATGGGAGAGTGGATTGAAATTTTAGATAGTTTTTTGAAAATAAATAGATATGAAATTCTCACAAATGCTGGAGAAGTATCTCATCAAAAAGCATTAGATAAATCAGCTAAAGAATATGAAAAATTTAGAGTTTATCAAGACCAAAAATATTTATCTGACTTTGACCAAAAAATTAAAAGATTATCAAAATGAAATAAATATTAATTGGATTGTTAACTTTGCACAATAAATACAAAACACAAAAAGCAACAAACACAAAACAATATATTATGAACTTTGAATATACAGAAGAACAAGAAATGATTCGTCAAGCGGCAAGAGATTATGCCCAGCGCGAATTGATTAAAGATGTATCGGAGCGTGACGAAAAAGCAATTTTCCCCACAGAGCACGTAAAAGCTTTAGGCGAATTGGGATTTTTAGGAATGATGGCCGATCCTGAGTATGGTGGAGGCGGAATGGATACCGTTTCCTATGTTTTAGCCATGGAAGAGATCTCTAAAATTGATGCTTCCGTTTCAGTAATCATGTCAGTAAATAATTCTCTGGTAAATTGGGGAATAGAAATGTATGGAAACGACTTCCAAAAAGATAAGTTCCTCCGTCCTTTGACCGATGGTCGTAAGATTGGAGCCTTTTTACTCTCTGAGCCAGAGGCAGGGTCAGATGCCACGCATCAGCATACTACGGCTGAAGATAAGGGCGATTATTACCTTTTGAATGGAACCAAGAATTGGATTACAAGTGCCAACTCAGCTTCCACTTATATCGTGATTGCTCAAACGCATCCTGAGCTTAAACATCGTGGAATTAATGCTTTTATAGTTGATAAAGATACTCCAGGAATTTCATTAGGGCCTCATGAAGATAAAATGGGAATGCGCTCTTCTGACACGCATTCGGTAATGTTTACTGACGTAAAAGTATCTAAGGAGAATCGTATTGGTGAAGATGGCTTTGGATTTAAGTTTGCCATGAAAGTACTCGAAGGTGGTCGTATTGGAATTGCTTCTCAAGCATTGGGAATTGCCTCAGGAGCTTTGGAATTGGCTACAAAATATGCCAAAGAGCGTAAAGCATTTGGAACTGAAATAATTAATCATCAAGCAATTGCTTTTAAGTTGTCCGATATGGCAGTAAAAGTAGAAAATGCGCGTAATCTATGCTTAAAAGCTGCTTGGTTGAAAGACCAGCATAAACCAATGGCTGTTGCTAGTGCAATGGCAAAGCAATATGCAGCAGATATCGCAATGGAAGTGACAACAGAAGCAGTTCAAATTCACGGTGGTTATGGATATGTGCGCGAATATCATGTGGAGCGTTTGATGCGTGAGGCTAAATTGACTCAAATCTATGAGGGAACTTCTGAGGTTCAGAAGATCGTTATTTCTCGTGCTCTTGCAAAGGATTAAGTATAACCTGAATAATAAAAACTTAAGATATATGAATATATTAGTATGTATAGGAAATGTGCCTGACACAACAACTAAGGTAAAATTTGCCGATAATAAATTGGATACTACGGGTATTCAATGGATTATCAATCCTTGGGATGAGTTGGCACTAACTCGTGCTTTGGAACTCAAAGAGTCTGGAGCAGGTGTGGATAAAATAAGTGTGGTAAGTGTAGGAGCAGTTGGAGTGGAAGCCACTATGCGTAAGGCATTGGCCATTGGTGCTGATGATGCTTTTCGTGTGGATGTGGAGCCAACAGATGCTTATTTCACAGCGGCACAAATTGCTGAGCTTGTAAAAACTGGAAGCTATGATGTGGTTCTTGCAGGTATCGAAAATAGCGATTATAACGGAGTTTCCATTGGTGGAATGTTAGCTGAAATTTTAGATTATGCATCTGTTTCTGCAGTATCTGCCCTGAATATCGAAGGTGGAAAATTAGTAATTGACCGTGAAGTTGATGGTGGAAAAGAGAAAATATCTACGGAAACACCAGTTGTGTTAACCGTACAAAAAGGGATTGCACTTGATCCTCGAATTCCTGCTATGCGCGGAATTATGATGGCTCGCCGTAAGCCCTTAACAGTAGTTCCTGCAGTATCAGTTGATAATCTGACTGAAATTGTATCATATGAGTTGCCAGCTGTTAAAGGTGCTTGTAAATTGTTTGATGCAGAGGATGCTGTTGGATTAGTTAATGCTTTGAAAAATGAAGCGAAAGTTATTTAACTCTTAAAAAAGAAATTATGTCAGTATTAGTTTATACCGAAAATTGGGATGGTAAATTCAAGAAATTAAGTTTTGAATTGCTTACCTACGGAAAAAAAGTTGCTACGGATTTGGGAGTTGCATTAAATGTGCTTTCGCTGGGTCAAGTAGCTGATGATGAAATTGAGAATCTTAAAAAATACGGAATTGATAAAATCTATACAGCAATTGATGGTTTTGAGACTTTAGACAATGGAGTATTTTCTGCTGCATTGGCTCAGGCTGCCGAAAAAACAGCTGCTCAGGTAGTGATTTTAGCACATAATAATACCGGAAAAGCAATTGCTCCTCGCTTGGCTGCAAAGTTAAAAGCAGGTTTGGTAAGTGCTGCAATTGCAGTACCTGAATCATATGAGCCATTTGTGGTTGCTAAGAAGGTTTTTACTGGAAAAGCGATTGCTAAGGTGAAAGTGAATTCAGATATTAAAGTTTTAACGCTGTCGCAGAACTCAATGGAGATTGCTGAGGCTGCAGGAGCAGGTGATGTGGAAGCTATTAGTTTCGATTTACCAGCTGCCAAAACTAAGGTGGAAAGCGTTGATAAAGTAATAGGTGAATTATTGCTTACCGATGCTGAAAGAGTGGTTTCTGGTGGTCGTGGTTTGAAAAGCGGCGATAATTGGGGAATACTTGAAGAATTGGCAAAATCAATGGGAGCTGCATTGGCATGTTCCCGCCCTGTGAGCGACGAAGGCTGGCGCGGACATAGTGAGCATGTTGGACAAACAGGAAAAATTATCGCTCCTGATTTGTACTTTGCAGTGGGAATTTCTGGTGCAATTCAGCATGTGGGGGGTGTAAGCTCGTCCAAATGTATTGTTGCCATCAATAAAGATCCTGAAGCACCTATTTTCGAAGTTGCTGATTATGGAATTGTTGGAGATGCATTTGAGATTGTGCCTGCAATGACAGAGGCTATTAAAGCTTTGTAAAATATAGAAAATCAAATACATGAGCCAAAGTTTCCTTGGAGACTTTGGCTCTTTTTTTTTGCCTTGATTGAGATGACTTAAATATAAAAAAGTTGAATGAGTGTCAAATACTGATTTTTTTAGAGCTTCATTAATTTACCACTATATTCTATTTTGCCCTCTTGTGATACAATTTGAAAGAAATAAATCCCAGGATTAAGATTCCTTAGGTCTAATTTGTATTGCTTGGAATTTTTGGAAATCCTAAAAGTTTTAATCTTAATTCCAAGACTGTTGAAAATATATAAATCAAAGTCAACCTTAGTGTTATCCCCGAAATTAATATATGTAAACTCAGTGGATGGATTGGGATATACAAATAAATTATTAATGCGAGTATTTTCTTTAATCCCCAGGCCATTACAATTTACATTTGAGGGCCATGTGATATTTGAATCAGTATAACAGATTAGTTGTTGCATGGATTCAACAACTTTATTTTTTGCAGGGTAGAATAGACCCATAACACTCCCAATTCCTTCTATCCATTCCCGATTTCCAAGTGTGTAATTATAAAAAATAATTTTCTTTCGATACTCTCCATTAATTAAAACACTGTCAATTTTTTTGACTATCAATGGATAATAAGGATTTACTCCAAATAAAGTATCTCCATCTTGGAGGGAGAAACTATAAAGCAGGTGCTCTAAAGTATCATTATATATAGAGCAATTAAATTGATCGTTTGAACAACGGAAATACACATCGCCAAGACTATCTTCGCGCATAGCACCCATATAATATTGAGTGTTGATAGTGTCCTTATAAAGTCCGACATATATTTTTTTGTAATCTATATTACTGATAAGGGTATCTCCGTACATTATATAATATATGAAGTTGGTTGTGGAGGAAGGAGGGTCGTCAGGTTCAAAGTGACTAAACATCATGCCCCATACACCATAGTCTTTAACAAGTGAGTGTTTTTGAGCATTTAGAAACAAAGGTGAAATGAATAAAAGCAGTAGAATTATCTTCTTCATAATGAACAGATGGTTTGAAGTTAGAATAGCAAAGATATGGTAAAATCATGATGATTCAACATGTGCTATGGAAGTAGTTATATAAAACTCAATGTTACCATTAATATAGATATAAGCATCGTATTTCTTTAACGCTTACTTTTTATGCCTAATTCATTCTGTTTTCATTTGGAAAAAAGCAGATATCTAACTACATTTGTGAGCTAAATCTAAAAACGATAATAGCTATGAAGCAAATTATTTTCTTGATTGTATTATTAATCACGCTAGGAGCATTCACCTATACTTCCATACGTCTATTTTCGTGGTTCAAACTATTAAAACCTGCATTTCCAATTGGTGATATTGGTAAACGAATAAAGGTGACCCTTGAAGTAGCCTTCGGGCAAACTAAGATTATGCGGAAACCATTAATTGGTTTTATACATGCAATGGTTTGGTGGGGATTTATTGTGATTCTCTTTGGTAGTATCGAAATGGTGATTGATGGACTCGTTGGAACTGAGCGAGTGCTGAGTTTTATGGGGTCAGGTTATGAATTTCTAACTGCAGCTGGTGATATTTTTGCTTTGATAATAGCTGTGGCTATGATAATATTTTTAGGCCGTAGAAACCTGATGCATATTGCTCGTTTCGAAGGTCCTGAGATGAAAAAAATTACCCATCAGGATGCTAATTTGGCTTTAACGATTATTCTTTTCTTGATGCTTTCACTTCTTGGAATGAATACCTTTTATATTTTAGATGCCATAAATATAGACCCCAATCATGTGGTAGGATTGTATCCTGTGAGTAATTTCATGGCCTATGCATTTCATAATATGTCACCTGAGAGTATTCATTTTTGGCACGAATTCAATTGGTGGGCTCATATTGGACTGATTTTCTTATTTGCAAATATTCTTCCTTACTCTAAGCACTTTCACGTATTTATGTCGGTGCCAAATGTATTTTTAAGTCGTTTGCAACCACTTGGATATATTGATAATATGCCCAATGTAACTGAGGAAGTAAAGCTAATGATGGACCCCAATGCTGCCTTTACAGAGCCTCCTGCCGATGAAGAAATTCTAAGATTTGGAGTAAAGGATGTGGAAGATGCTACATGGAAAAACTATCTTGATTCATTGGCTTGTACTCAATGTGGGCGCTGTACATCGGTTTGTCCAGCCAATATCACGGGTAAATTATTGTCCCCACGGAAAGTTGTAATCAATATGCGGGAGCGAATGAAAGAAAAGGCTCCAAGTTTGGTTAAGGATAAGAATTTCGATGATTCAAAATCATTGCTTCGTGATTATATTTCTGAAGAAGAATTATGGGCATGTACACTTTGTAATGCTTGTGCTCAGGAATGCCCAATTAATATTAATCATCCAAACCTGATTGTCGCCATGCGTCGTTATTTGGTGATGGAAGAATCGGCTGCTCCAGCTGAGCTTAATACCATGTTTTCTAATATTGAAAACAATGGTGCTCCTTGGCAGTTCTCTCCCGAAGACCGTTTGAATTGGGCAAATGAAATCTATATCGAAGAATAAAAGAAAAAACAAAGATTATGGCAAAAATAAAAATAGAAGTTCCCGTATTGGCAGATATAGTTGCTCAAGGTAAGAAGCCTGAATACTTATTTTGGGTGGGTAGCGCTGGTGCATTCGATGATAGAGCAAAAAAAGTAAGCCAGGCATTTGTGAAGGTATTGACCAAAATGGGTGTGGATTATGCAGTTTTAGGAATTGAAGAAACTGATAGTGGTGATGTGGCTCGTCGTGCCGGAAACGAAATGCTATTCCAAATGCAGGCAATGATGAATATTGAGATTCTTAATGGATATGAAGTGAAGAAGATTATTACTTGCGACCCCCATGATTTCAATACCTTGAAAAATGAATATCCTGATTTGGGTGGAAATTATGAAGTGGAACATCATACACAATTTCTAAACCGAATGTTGAAGGAAGGAAAGCTAAAAGTAGATACTTCTGTGCTTGCTTCCAAAAGTTTTACATTTCACGACCCTTGTTATTTAGGACGAGCAAATGATGAATATGATGCACCACGTGAACTTTTACAAGGTATTGGTGTGAATATTAAAGAAATGGCTCGTAATAAGAGCTTTGCACTATGTTGTGGAGCAGGAGGTGCACAGATGTTTAAAGAAGCTGAAAAAGGAGATAAGGAAATTTTTATCGAGCGTACAGAAGAGGCATTAGAAACTAATCCTGATGTAATTATTACGGCTTGTCCATTTTGTTCAACCATGCTTACGGATGGGATAAAATATAAAAACCAAGAGGAAAAAGTTCAGAACTATGATGTTGCTGAGTTGGTTGCTCAGTCTATGGGTTTATAGTATTCTAAATTATATTTATTTCTATGGGCAACTAAACTTTGATATTTTATCTATTCATTATAAAAATAACAATAAACAAACTACTAACTAAAAATAAATCAAATTATGAAACAGATTAAATTGCTTTTTGTACTTTTTTTAGGCATAGCCTTAAGTACAGCGTATTCATGTAATAAGGATGACGATGATAATGGTGGTGGTAGTTCTACTCCTACGAAGTGCTATATTAAGAAAGAGCTGAATGATGATGGTTCTTATACCCTTGTTGAGTATAATGCGAATCATCAGGTGATTAAATCTACTGATTACGATGATGCAGGAAGCCCTACAGCACATATTGAAATGACTTATGTAAATGATATATTAGCAGTTGTAGAGGAATATGAAAATGGAATCCTCGTTGGTAGAATAGAATATTCTTATAACGCATTAGGTTATCCAACCAAAGCTGATTTATTTATGGACGATGGTACAGGTTTTACTAAAATTGGATATTATGATATAACCTTTACAGGAGATAATCTGACAAAGCAATCAATGCATGCTGATTTAATGGGGCAAACCATCAAGGTGAGTGAATCAGTATTTACTTATGATGCAGGAAATGTTACTAAGATGAAAACTTTTGCTTTTAATGCACAGACTTTAAAACTGGAATTGGAAAGTATAACTGAATATGCTTATGATACTAAATTGAATCCATACCATGGTGTAGGGGTTGATTACCTTATGGCTGATCCTCAATTTCTTTCAAAAGCAAATATCACTATAAATACAGCTTCAGATAATAAAGGGGTTGTTATGGATGATAAGTCATATAATACAGTTTATGAGTATAATGATAGCAAATATCCAATTAAGGGAACAGCTACTTCTTTTGATAATTCAAATTCAGAAGTTACAATAATGGAATACGATTGTTTATAAATGAAATTAATATAAAGTGCAAAGCTCGACTGAAAAGCCGAGCTTTTTTCTTGCTCTTATTTATTAAAGTTTCCTTGTATAATAAAAATGAAAGAACATATCTAAAAAATTTATATATTTGATGCTGTGAATTATACATTTTATTATTTACAACACAATTGATATTTGATAAGAATTTTTGTAAAAAAAACTATATAATTAATCGATTTTTAACTTAAAAAATTGGAAATATGGAAAAGCTTAAGATTTTATTTAGTCTTTTAATCGGAGTAGCATTAATAACAGCTACTTCATGTGATAAGGATGAAGACAAAGATGAGGATCCACCTGCGGAAAAGAAATGTTATATCAAAAAGGAGCTCTACGACGATGGGAGCTATTCTACATTTGAGTTTAATAGTGCTCATAAAATGATTTTAGCGAAAGAATTTGATGATAATGGATCAAGTGATGGAATTACAGAGCTTACCTATGAAGGTGGCATCT
>Ga0164315_10000622_pt1 | contig 25094 bp, 38 predicted proteins | sample GuaBasSedimGuay6_FD_113737 | JGI IMG/M metagenome (GOLD analysis project Ga0164315, IMG submission 113737) | Subseafloor sediment microbial communities from Guaymas Basin, Gulf of California, Mexico - Guay6, Core 4569-2, 0-3 cm | ecosystem: Environmental > Aquatic > Marine > Hydrothermal vents... | reverse complement strand
TGCATGGTCCATGGACCTAAAACGCTGCCATTGAGGCAGTACTCCAGGTTGCAATCCTGGCGAGCGCTCCAAACAAAGGAAGGGCGTATTGGCGTACTTATGCGGTTTGAACCCGTTGAAGTCAGAAATGGCGTGGGAGTTCAACTCTCCCCTCTTCCGCCAGATTAAATTGTTGATGTTTTGCAGATAATAAATATAGCTATGAAACATCAACATCATATTATTCCGAGACACGTGGGAGGATCAGATGATCCTAATAATCTAGTCTTGTTATCCGTAGAAGAACATGCAGAGGCTCATCGGCTATTATTCGAAAAACATGGTTACCAGGCAGATCGTTGCGCTTGGAAAGGTTTATCAGCTTTAATCGGTAAAGAAGATTTCCTTGTAGAAAGAGCACGATTAGGCGGGTTAACGCAATACCTATCAAAAGACGAGCAAAGCAAATTAATTAAACAAGGACAATCCCTATCTAATAAAAAGTGGGGAGGGAGTACTCCGAAAGAAGGTAATGGTTTTTACAAGAAACACCATACTCCGGAATCTAAACAAGCAATGAGAGAGAAAAATAAAATTAATTCTAAGGGCAGTAAAAACTCTCAATTCGGAACTATGTGGATAACAAATAGCACAGTTAATAAAAAGATAAAGAAAGATGGCAGTTTGCCAATTGGATTTACAAAAGGTAGAATTTGATATTAACCTAAATGGTTGAATAAATAATACATAGATGTTAGACTATTAAAATGAAAAGAATACTATTTACACTGAGTAGCCCATTGATACGCAACAACGGTATCAATACATTCATGCGAGACACGGTTAAGATACTGCGTAGCGAAGGACACATTGTTGATTTTATAACTGACAATCCCGTAGATTTTAATATCAAAGGATATTTCGATAATTACTTTTGTCCGGATACAGCAGTTGAATATCCAGATCTGGTAAAAGATGGGCTTCCCGAAATTTTGTACCTTCCGCACATCACTAATAGAATACGTGACATGTGGAACACTTTACACAATAAAGATTATGATATAATCATCGGAAACGATGTGCAATGTTCGGCAGCATTTATCGATCATCCTGGCCTTGTTCATTATGTTCATACAGCAGCATTGCTGAGTAAAAAGAATTGGACATTTCTAACTGATAGTTACGTACAGATGGAACGAGATATAATGAAGTTCTGTAAGGTAGGTGTTCAAACAGAACAAATAAAAGCAATGCTTATCGAAAGTGGCATCGATGGTGACTTCGAAATCCTAGGGCTTAACTTAGAGAACTATGAACAGTATCTAAAGCAAGACAACGATCCATCTGAAGGAATAATGTTTATAGGTGAAGGCACAGTTAGAAAAGGTGCTGACCTGTTGCAAAGACAAATCCGCATTTTCCCAGAAACACATTTTAAAACAATGTTGTCAGCATTCCAAGGCGAGATTAACGGCCGGAACGTTACAATAAAAACGTTTGGCAATCCGACTGAGGATACAGGAACAGGCACATGGCAAGATACAGCAAAAATCAAAGCTGAATATGTTAGGTCAACTCAGTTTAGTTACTTCCCAGCACGAAGCGAAGTGATGCCATATGGTTTGCTAGAAGCAATGTTAAGCCAACCAGTTATTGTTCATGCAGAATTTCCCTGGACAAGGAGTGTTGTTGCATTAGGTGCAAAACCTATTCACAAGATGGGAGATAAGGCAGAAGTCCTTATAGCACAAGAGCTTGAGAAGCCAACAAAGCATGATCCTCAGCCAGTAATTAACTATTTTGAACGCAGTAAGAGACAATGGATTGACTTTGCCAACTCGTAGATAAATACATTAACGAGGATTTACAATGGCAAACCAGGCATTAAACGAATACAGACGATACATTATGGAATTAGGCGACGACGATCGTCCTAAGACTAAGAAGAAAGGTAAGACAACATTTTCCGATAAAGGTGCGCTAGGAAGAAAGCCTAACGATCCGGATATTAGATATCAGGAAGTTCCTAAAACTAAAAAGGATCCTTCTGTAATTGATTCTGTTATTGCATTTTTGTCCGGTAAGAAATCAGAAAGATTTACAAAGATGGCAAGGCGTTATGCGCGAGCAAAGCGTATTGAAAAAATGCTTGCTATGGAAAAACAAAAGTTAAACGCTGAAGTTAAAGAAGCCTGCGAAGAGTTATTTGAAGTAGCTGACCAAGTTTATACAAGGGTGGTCGATACAGCAACAATGGTTTTCAAATTAAGCAAAGCTAGCGAAACTGAAAAGACTACTTTCGATCAGAAAGCCTACATAGCAGAGCTAGAACAATTAACAGAAATGGCAGTTGACGAACTTGAAAAATTACGTAAGAAGCACGAAACAATTACTAAATCAAAAGTTGCTTCGAAACTGTTAACACCTAAGGAAAAAGGTGTATCGGTTAAGACTACTGAAGCAAACGAAGTAGGAAGCGGTAACAAACTTCATCAGTACGCTTGCAGCATTGCAGACGATACAAAAGATTTTCTTACCCAGTGGGATGCAAAGTTTGAAGCATTGACTTCCAAGTTCGGTAATGAGGTTTAACGAAATAGAATTAGTTGAAGATCCAGTTGAGAGCAGTTGGATCGAAGACTTAGAATACAGCGAAGCACAAGATGGCGTGCTTATGACGCTAAACAACGGACGACAATATCTCGTCCAAGATATGAGCGAAGACGATTTTACGTTTTGGTTCGAAGCAGAATCTAAAGGTCAGCATTGGCATGCCTATATAAGAGATATGCACAATGTGGACAGACTTTACTAATTTTGCGAGCGTAGTATAATGGTATTACGAAACGTTGCCAACGTTAAAACGAGGGTCCGATTCCCTTCGCTCGCTCCAAATGTCGACGCGCTCCTAGTCGTCTAATAATCTTGCGCTAAATTGCAATGAGGCAAAGGATAAGATGCGGGTGCTGAACCCGTGAATTCAGGTAACCAGTCCTGTCAGGTGCGTAATTTTACAACATGGTATAATGGTTTGACTTCTTATTTATCCGGCCGGTGAGTAAAGAAGAATGACATTATGCTGGCTTGCTGTGTATGGGCACAACACTTTTTATATAGGTGCTAGGTTTGTATACCTAGATGGTAGGTTCGATTCCTACAAAAGAGCAAGCCGCCCTATTCTATTGCGTTATATTGCAATCGCTGTATAATGTAATTTCCTAGCTGTATTGTAACACTTGTTTGTCCTGCAGGCGAGCGAGAACGTTCAATACAGATGTAGGCGGTAATAAGCCGGGGTAGACAGGGGTGCGTGGTCGCCAAGCAAAGCGGCTAAGGGAGCCCATTCTTCCTCACTGTCACCAAACACAATGCCTTTGTAGCTTAACTGGATAGAGCGACGGATTTCGACTCCGTTAGGTGGGAGTTCGAATCTCTTCAAGGGTGCCAAACAATGACGGCATAAGCGTTGACGATCTAGGAAAAGCGCACCTGGAATAGTTTACGTGTCCGGTTTTTACAGTAGCTCTGTAACTAACGGTATGTTGATGAAACGGGGGTTCAATTCCCTTTGCTGTCTCCAAATAATGGTGATGTAAGTACAATCGAATCGAGGAGTCGCTTTCTCGACGTAAAAGATTGTACGTCCTAAACGAGAACTAAGCAGTCTCGGGCGGGTATGTTGGTAATTAACGGTGGTTCGATCCCGCCTATCACCCCAAACAAGCCAGTCCAAACGGTTCGATCCCGTAGAGTGAAAATTGTACAGAAGTAGCTCATCTGTTGTACAGCAGGTTGTTGGTATAGGACAGGTTCTTATTTATAGCAGGTAGGCCGATTGATCGAGGCTGCGGGTTTTGATTCCGTGAGTAGATGGGTTTGATTCCCTCACCTGTTTCCAAATTTTGATAAATACTGATATGAAAGCATCAGAGTTTATCACAGAAGGCACAGAACTAGTTATTCAAGATGAATCCCGCGATGGATTTGTCTTTGCAAAACGCACCTCTCTAGGGCGGGGTAACGGAACTGCTCTTCGTATGTTCATCACTAAAGATGAATGGGAAGATATTAAACACATGCAAGCCAATTTAGAAACCGGTGGCTACGATCTTGCCACTGCAGAAATGCTTGTTAAAGATTTGATAGCAAAAGGTAGCCAACTTGTATGGAAGACAGCGGCAGATTTTAATGCTGATGCACGTGAAATGGAAAATCATAGATTCGCCAAAGACATGCCAGACGCCTTTCAGGCAATAGCAGATAAATCCCGCAACCAAGCGAAAGCAGTAGCAAAGTCAAGTATTAAACCAATCAAATAAATTTAGAGGTCCATAGTGTAGTTGGAAACACACTAGATTCTGAGTCTTTTATCCCTGGTTCGAATCCAGGTGGGCCCGCCAAATTCAACATGGGTAGGATACCCCTGCACAGGGTTCCTTCTAATATGTTCAATTGAGATACTCTCCATTACCGTGCAGTGTAAAAAAGCATTCGGGCATTGAAACCCGAGGAGTAACGCTGGTAACGTTGCGGGAGGTGCATAGCCTCTCTGGTGTAAAAGTTTATCAACAATTCTATGCGGGTGAGTCCACAAGGTGTGGAATCTGCCTTCCAAGCAGACGCGAAAGCACGGCGAGTTCGATTCTCGTCACCCGCTCCAAATTATAGACAGGATGGCAGAATGTAAATGCAATTCGCACCTTCCCTGGGAAAGCGAATTTCTTGTTGCAGGTTTGAATCCTGCCCTGTCTACCAAATTAAGATCCGCCTAGCCAGAGGAAGGCCGAACATGGTTTATGCCCATGTTGCCAGGGGTTCGAAGCCCGAAGGATCGCTAAACTAGAAGACGCTACTATCCTGCGCAGGATAATCAGCGAGGCGTGTGGAATGCATGCCGCCAAATTATTGGGGTGTCGCCAAGCGGTAAGGCAACGGGCTTTGATCCCGTCATGCGTAGGTTCGATCCCTACTACCCCAGCCAAATTTATCTTTTGGATTTAAATATGCAATATATTTAATCTAAGATAAATAAACGGGCGAAATGATTTCGTCCACATTTTTTAATATAGGAGAATAAAGAAATGAAAAATTTACAAGCTGTTTTAGGATCTTCTTTCCTTAATGGTCAAGCTATTTCTGAATCAGTATATAGCATCGTTACAAAAGTTGAAGGCGCAATGTCTGCAACGAAAGCAACTTTAGTTGAATGGAACGCACGTAGCCAGGGACGTAAAGCTCTTGGTCGTTTAAGCATCCGCATGTTGGAAGACATTGGATTAGAACCATACCAAGCTAAAGCTGAAATTAACAAGCCTTTTTGGAAGAAGTAATCTAACTTTAATTGTTGCAGTTGGTATGAACAAATACAGATAAGTCTGTGCCGTGTGACGGAAAATAGGTGCAAGGTGTTAACACGCTAATCCTATCAACAATTATTCCAAACCAATATAAGCACCCGGGGAATTAAGACGCTCTTGCTCAGCAAGAAGATCGGCTTTAGTTTGTTCGATCTCTGCTAGTTTTCTATTAACAGTATCTAGTTTACGATAATTAGCGCGGCGAGCATTTCCTAGACGTTTTTCAGCAGCAATTTCGTGTCGCCGTTCCCACAAGTTCCATTGTAAGATCCGTCCCGGAACCCATCCGAGTTCGATGTAATCATCTAGCTCATCCTTAGGGATTTTGATAGGATCACATTTAGTCATCGGGTCGGATATCCAAACTTTGCCAAATTGGCTATTGCCGGATCCGGATTGAGATTGAGACATAATGTAACCAATATTCTTTCTTCCTAATTCATATAGCCGACTATTCATATAACGGCCTTTATGATTATTATTGAAAGCATACATAAACGTAAACGCACGATTAACCTTGTGCCATTCATTGGTATCTTTCTTATACATCTTACATAAAAGATAATGTAGAAGAAAATGTTCTCGGGTGGTCACTATAACACCGTTGCTAGGATTATTTTTTAAATTCCGTAAATTTGGATCTATACAAGATGGGATGATGTGATGTTTTTCAAAATATTCGCCATTCGGATTTTTTTTACGATTTTTAGACTTCGCATTGTCTACTATTTTAAAGTATAGTTTCTTATATTTGTTATCGAGCATGAGCTACGAACCTCCTGTTTATAATTTTATTTATCTAATTCGTTCGTAAACACAAATTAATGTCGACGCTAAACGGATATGCCCTGGCCTACGAAGCTAAGGCTTGCTGGTTCGAGTCCAGTCGTCGGCTCCACAAATTAAGGGGAAAATCGCTACAGGGTAGCATTTCTGTATCCTGTCTGAAGGATATGTACCGCAAAAAAACTTAATTGGTTCGACTCCAATTTTCCCCGCCAAATTATAGGCTAGCTTTTTGGTTAGTTTGAGTGTATAATGTAATTATGAAACTTACATTTGACAACGTAATCGTAAAGAGCAGTGCATGGCGCAAGAGCGACATCCCAACATTGTTCGGTAACGAAGAAGTGCATTTTACCGATGCAACTGAACTCTCGGTGCTTATGAAAGAACTAGGAGTTTTCAAGTCCACATCCGAAGCTCGTCGCGCAGGCCGACATGGCCCCATCCCAGACGGCTTCACATTTGAATTCAAAGCTAGCAAGAAACGCAGGCTTTGGATTTGGAACCCGACATCCTAGGAGAGTAATCCTGCGCTGGTGCCAGGGCTCGCTTGGAAAGCGAAGCGGTCCGTTTGTGGCTTTGTTTCGATTACAATGCTCTCCGCCAAAACATTAGAAGTTCTGTTATTGTTGTGCTATTATTGCATGATAATAACAGGACTTTTTTATGACTGATAAACCACCAAAACTAGAAGACTTACTGAAGAAGTTTAATCTTACATGGGAACTATCTCCAGAGGAAGCAGAAGGCAACGAGAGTGAGATGTCACTTATCTACGTCGATGAGAATGACTATGCGTTTATGTTTTATTTCGATCCTGTAGACGATCCGTGGAACACAGGATGGGCAGAAGGTATTGCTACACGTTCTGGATTTAAATGGGACGGATCGGGCTGTGACTGTAATGAAGACGCAGTACGACAATTTGAAAAATGGCTTAGCGATGAAGACGACTCTGATTTTGACGACGACTACGACGACGACTGGGATCTTCTGCCTTCTAACGTAGATCTCGAAGACTACCAAGATTTACATTGCGGTAAGGATTAACCGTCTTTAAGAAATTTGATTTCGTCTGCAGGTAACCTGTAGAATTCATCGTAATCTGATTTTGGGTTTCTATTAATAAAAGGTAGATCAAATTGGTTCCCTGCAATATCTAACGCTAAATTAAGTTTGGTACTGTACAAAAGAACATGCTCTTCGCCGTCACCCGCCATAACTGAATACGGTTTGAAATCTATAGGTTTGCCAAGCGCCTCCCAAAACAGAAATGTTAACGGAGCACAGAGGCCGTACAAGTCGTCTTTCTTCTTGCAAGCTTGTGGGTGGTTAGCAATTATATCATTTGCAATATCAGTAATCCGTTTAACGAACTTTTTATCGTTCATTAATTGAAAGTCGTATTTGTATTCTGCTCCTAGCTTAGTTGATATTTCGCGCAGTCGCATTAGCCACTCATACCAAATACAATTGCAGCTATCGCAAGCACAGCAACGATAAGCAATATCTTCTTACTGCCACCCTTGTCATCATCATCGTCATCCTTCTTGGATGGCTTGGATGGCTTTGGTGGTTCAACTACTTCAACATAAGTAACACCTTCAACAACCTCAACTGGTACGTCAGCTGCAGGAGTTCCTGTTGAAGCTAGGAATTCATCTCCAAACAATTTTCCGGAACCATTTAGTTCTGGACGTTGAGTGAATCCGGCGTTAGCCAAATCGTTGTTCATTGTATCAACCAAATCCTTATAGTTAATTTTGTAATCGTTATCTGCTAGAGTTTTGTTAAGGTAATAAGTACAAGCGCCAATGTAATCGCCGTCGATATATGCATCCGCAGATGTTTGGTGAGACTGACAACCGGATATCATTAAGCCGGTAGCATCTACATTTCGTTGTAATATCTTACGCTTGAATCCATACTTCTTAACGCCTTCAGCCAATTGCTCTGGCGTATATTTTGGTGGTGGAATAAAACGTCCGCCGGGTTGAGCAGCTCTATCAGCTGCACCTAATGCTTGATATTGATTAGCTTGATCAAGTCCACCTCCGCTATTACAGCAGTCAAGTGTCACTGTCAGGTTTACACCTACAGGAACCCCGCCGAATATAGATTTTAATTGATCGTCTGTAATTACTTTGTCGATCCAATTTAAATCCACTGGACAAATAATTTCATCAAGTCCGTCAGCTTCATCACCACTTTTATCACGCAATTGTGATCCGTGTCCGCTGTAATGGAAGTAAAGGATATCTCCTGATTTTGCATCAGCTACCAACCAACGCAAATTGTTAAGCATTGCCTTTGTTGTCGCCTCTTCGTCTAGCAACATTCTCACGTCTGTGAATCCATATTGCTCTGTTAATGTTTTGTTGACTAGATTTGCATCGTTTACACAACCGCGGAGTTCGTTGCTTGTGCCTACGTAATTGATTCCTACGATAAGTGCTCTTTTATTTGACATGTCTTGTCCTCTTTATTGACTTTATAATTTATTTAGCAGAATCGCAATAAATACAGTATGCTATTAAATGAATTTGACAGTGATGTTCCATTCCCCAATTCGAAGGAACCTCGTATGTTATTCCATGGCACGGATGCTAAGTTTGATAAATTCGATCGCAAACCGCATGGCATTTTTGTTACTCCGATTTATGGTTGGGCAAAGGAACATTACGGAGGAACGATTGTTCCACTGTATGCTAATGTTATAAAGTCTATGAAGGTTGATTGGGACCATCCAATGTCGGATGCATTTTATGATAGGGATTATCCTCTCGTTGCTAAGTTTATAAATAAGCTTGCAAGCGAAGGATATAATGCTGCAGAGTTTGGCGGCGAATCAGAATCCATGGTCCTATTTAATGATATTGAAATAGTTCATGCCGACACAGGAAAACAAATGTAATGTTATTAAACGATTTATTTGAAGACTACTCCGGGGTAGGCGGCAAGACTCTCTCAACTGGCAGCGGAGGCGGTTCTAAGAAATTTAGACCCGATGGGTGTCCTCGTACCAGCGCCGTTATATGCGACGACAAAGATGAAGAAGATTTGGAATGTACTAAAAACGACCCGTGCGGTTATTGCAAAAAATGTAAGGAACGTGGTACGTTAAAAGTATCTGAATCGGATGATCAAGAAACATTACGACCACCTAGTATCAGCAAAGGCGACGAAGTTAAAGTAGGCAAGTTCAAAAACAGCAAAGCTACGGTCAAAGGCTTTAAGAAAGATGACCACAATCAACCAGTATTAAAAACTACTAAGGGCGACAAGAAGTTATTCAATCTGCGCCTTAGTAAATTACAAGAAGACGATAGTCCATTTATTAGTGATGCAGTGTTCCAGGCGTTAGATGACTTTGCAGATAAAATGTTCGGCAAGGTAGGCATTGATGTAAGATTTACTTATCATTTTATGAAACGAGTAAACGACGAACGAAATGAAAGACAAATCACAATAGCAGAACTTATACGATTATTCAAGCAGGAAGCGAAACGTTGGGGTAAGCCGATCGCAGCGATGAATGACAACTCCGAAGCAGTCATGCGCGATATGCAAACTGACATTAACCTTCCGTTTGTCCTTAACTGGAATGAACGTGATCAGGAAATGGAATTAGTTGCTAAGACAATCATGCGTAAGAAAGACTTCAAAACAGACGACCCGACCTTTCCAATCAACTAATTTGCAAGCACGATAAATACGTGCATGAGAATCTTTGAAATAAACGAAGACGCCCAATACCAAGATTGGTTAGAGCGATGGAAAATAGAACCCGAACGTTACGAAATAGAAGCTTTGTACAATGCTGTCAAATTAATCGCTAAGGAATGCAAGCCATTCCTTAAACAAGTTGACTACGATCCCTTCAATGAATATGCAATGTTCCGTGGAATTCGATACACTGACGAAACATTGCTTAAAAAGGAAATCCGAGTAGACGGCAGAATGCCTAAAGATACCCCCGACCAATTGCATAATAAACTTAATGCATATTTCCAACACCACTATGGAGAGAACTGGAGGGATTCAATATTCGTTACGGGGGATGACGGACAGGCCGAATTTTACGGACGTTCTCATCTTACATTCCCGATTGGCGATTTTAAGTTTTTATGGTCGCCGATGATTAGAGATCTAAATTCAATAGTTACCTCTGCTGGGTTGGGCGATGTGTTAAGCCTTGTTGACTATGACGATCCCCGAGCAAAAGAATTTAAAGATAATTTTTGGTCTGCATTTGGCAAACTAGAACACGAAGGACAATACCGAGATACAGATTTGAAAGCAGGAATAGAATCCATGAATGAAGTAATGATCCGCGGATATCAATATTATGCAATTCCAACAAAACTGTTTAGTAAAATAAATCCTAAAGCATTTATGGAGTTGTTAGCACATGAGATTTAAAAACCTAAAAGAAGCCGACGACCAGTTCTATGATGATCTTAATGCCAAGTTTCATCGAGATTGGACAGAGTGGTTTGGATACGTCGAAACAATTAAACGAGATTGTCAGCCGTACTTACAGCAAGTAGGCAACGATGCATTTGGTTACGGCGGCTATCCAATGTACCGCGGCATTAATACAAAGTCTGTATACAAGCGTAAAATTGGAAAATTCCATAAACTTAACGCTCGTTTGTCAGGAAAGGGAAATTTTAAACCACGCAAGCCGAAGAACACCGGCCGGGACCTGCACAATACGATAAACGATTTTTTCATGAATAAGTTCGGCATACCTTTTAGAGATGGTGTGTTTGCGTCCGGCGTTGCAAACGATGCATCGTTTTACGGAGTTGTGTATCAGATGTTTCCAATTGGCGATTTTAAATTTGCATGGTCCGACAAAATACATGATCTCTATTCAGACATTGGTTACATTGAAAAAGACCAAAGAAATTTATTAGAGACTTATCAAACAACAGACTTAAAAAGTGCAATCAGTTCCGGCCATGAAATTATGTTGTGGGTGGATAGTTATTACGTTATGTGGGGCAACCAAAATAAAAACGGCGATGTGTTAAATGCATTCCAAGAGATATTAGACAGATGAGAATATTCGAATTAGATGTTAAGGTCAGTGTAAGGGATGCGTTTGCAGACTTGATTGAAGACTACGAACTAGAAATGAATCAGCCAATTGTTGATATGTTAAACACGGCAACAAAAGTTGGAAACGAGTGTAGACGATTCATTGACCAAACTCGACCCGGCCAGGTAATATACAGAGGAATGCATGTTGACGGAGATGATGCCATCCTCAAAAAGAATGTTCGACTTGACGCAAGGATGCCGGCGGATTCAACAGACGATGCACATGAATTCGTAAATGATTATTTTAGGGAACATTACGGCGCACCTTTTAGGAATGCTATGTTCGCAACTGGTAAGGCTTACTGGGCAGCCTCATACGGACAACCTTACATTGTTTATCCAGTTGGAGAGTTTGATTTTATATGGTCTAAAACAATTAAAGACTTGTGGGTAGTATCCGGTAGCTTTAGAAAACAAAGAATGGATTACAGGCGCTACGAAAGAAACGTTGCTCTCGGCAATGAGATAACAGCCAATCAAGCAACTGCTCCTGACCTATGGGCAAAGGCACAAGAGCAATATGAAAAATTAGTTCTGTCACAATACCAACTTACAGATCTTTCCAAAGCTATTGAATCCGGCCACGAAATAATGATACGGTCAAAATCATATTATGCGATTTCGTTTGCCAGGTTAGCAAAAGAATATGACAAGTTTGAGACAATGAAACCAATGGCAGTATATCAAGTACAAGAGAAAATGGAAGTCATATTCGATGAGATAATACGGGATATGATATGAACCTAAATGAATTAAATCGTCAAGCACAAGGCTTATCATATTATGACATGTTGGAAGCGCACGACTTAGACGATAAGCCCGCAATACAAGGATGTTGGAAGTTTGCACACAATATTAAAAAGTATTGCAAGCCGTATTTGAACCAAGTTGGATACACACCAATGACCAAAGATCCATTGTACCGCGGAATAAAATTTAAATCTTCTGGTGATCAAGTTTTCCTTACAAAGAAAGTAAGACTAAATAACAGGAAGCCTGCAGATTCAACAAAGTATTTGCACAATGCCATGAATGACTATTTTACAAAGCAATTAGGCAAGCCATTTAGAAATGCTATATTTGCTAGCGGAGATCGTAGCGAAGCCGCAGGCTTCGGCCAGCCGTATATTATATTTCCAATTGGGCAGTTTACATATGCTTGGTCTGACATAACTGACGATTTATATTCAGATGCAGTTCGATATGGTCTTAATGAAGGACCGTATAAAGGAGACATAGAAGGCATTTGGGAACAGAATTGGGAAAGTTTTGCAAAGGACGTATTACGCACGTATAAAACTGATCTATTAGATGATGCTATTCAATCCGGACACGAAATAATGATACGATGTAACTCATATTATGCATTGAAAGAACTAATTGACGGACTAGACTGGGAAGAAAATAATAACGTATTAAAAATGATGGAGGTGGTCCTTTACTAATGAAAATCTACGAAGCAGAACTAAAGAAACTAAATGACAAGGCAGGCATGTATCCTTTCTATATCGACGAGAATGGTGTAGGACATGTCTACTTAATGATACCGTCTAATCCAAAATTCGGAGGCCCACAAAAACAAATGGGCAAGGGTGGTGTCGACGAAGGAGAGAACATGGAGCAGGCTGCGACACGAGAATGTGTTGAAGAGCTTGGACTAAAGCCAACCAACATTAAACAAATGGTAAGTCTACACAACCAACAAATTACCGGCCAAGGCGGATATCACAATTTTGAATGTTTCGTATGCACCCTTAAAGATCCCGACGACTTTAATAAGTGGGGTTGGGAATCTAAATGGGCAGGATGGGTAACACTAGATGAAGCATTAAAGAAGAGCCGCCCGTACCAACGCAAGTACATTAAAATGATACAATCTCGTTTTATGCCGGAGCAAGTTAATGAAGCATGGGAGCCGATTGACGACGAAGACGAAATTAAAATATATCAAAATTACCTAACCGATCTCGGATTGAAGTATTCAAAAACCAAAGGAACTCAGTACAAAGAAAGACGTGAACTCCGATCACAAATGAGCCATATGAAGAGTCAGATCGATCTAATTAAAATGGGAACAACTCCAGTCCAACAGCCGCAATTTCCTGATCCTGACATGGTATCTTGGAATAATTGGCAAGAAGGAATAACGCCAATGGTAGACGCAATTAAGAAACATTGTAAACCGTATTTAGAAGTAATCGATTACGACATATCTATTAAAAGATTATATCGAGGAATGCGTGGCGCGAGCGGACCTGTTGTAACTGGCAGAGTAAGATTAGATGATAGGAACCCAACAAACACAGGAACTCATGTACACCAAGCAGTAAATGAATACTTCGTTAAAAAGTTTGGCGAACCATTCCGTAACGCATTGTTTACATCCACAGACCCAGACTTTGCAGCAGACTATGGCAACTTGTTTGTAATATTTCCTGCAGGCAACTTTACCTTTGTATGGTCAGAGAAGATAGAAGATCTTTTTAATTATGAACATGTAATTGACGAAGCAATTGACGATGACCGAAACAACCGCGGATATAAAATGGTCGAGGCTACAATGGACAATTATGAATACAGAGATTCAGGATTTATCCCTGCACTAAACTCCGGCAACGAAATTATGATACGAACTCCTGTCTACTATGGAATTAACATAACACATTTCTTTGACAGAGACGATCATGACGACAGCAAGGGCAACGTTGAAGCAACAGAACACGCGATCGAATTGATACAGGAATTGTTGAAACCGTAACGATAAATATAACATGCGATACACAGAATTAATAGAACACATCGGTGATATGCAAGACCTATCGCAAAAATCTATGTGGCAGAAAACTATAGCAGGAATTAAGCAAGACTGCCAGCCTTGGCTTAAACAAATTAATTATGACATATCAACGTTTCCGATTTACAGAGGCCTCGGTACAGTAGAGAAACCCGTCCTTAAAAAGAAAGTTCGATTACTAAAACGCAGACCAACCGACACTTCCGAAGGCGCACATGAACTCCTTAACAAGTCTTTTACAACATTGTTTGGAGAGCCATTTCGTAATGCAATGTTTGCCTCGGGAGACTTTACCGTTACAAACGACTACGGCAATTTGTATATGGTATTTCCAATTGGCGAGTTTACATTTATATGGTCCTCCGATGTTAAAGATATATTTTCCGAGCACGAAAACCAACTTGATCGTATTGCAGCTGGCTACGATCCGGAAGACGGCACAATGCCCATAGACGATATAGAAGGCACGATGTTAGAGTATGTTAATAACCTAGGATACCATACTACAGACTTAAAGAACGCAATTGCATCGGGCAGCGAAATAATGATTCGCTGTGAGAGTTATTATGCATTGCAGATTTCACTGTGGCAAGACGAACGTAATTGGATGATAAAATCAATAAACAGAGACTTGAACGCATGAGATTTATTGAACTAGTTGAAAATAACTACAAAGCAAACTGGACCTTCCCAGACGCTAGTACATTAATGGCCGATTGGACAGAATACGAAAAGAAAGCAGAACGTAAGTGGGAAGGCAGAGCACGTCACCTAGGAATGCAATGGCCCATGTTTACTGATTATAATGATTTTGTGCAAAAACTTAAAAGTGCCGAAGTACGTAATTTAAGCGACGAAGTTGATTCTCGAATACAGAATAGAAGCCATACAGGATCTATTGACAGTTTAAAGTCGTTAGTAAGTTCGTATTACAAGCCTAGGGACGTTGACAGAATTGTTAACGGATTCGAAACAGGAGCAGCAATGCCATTTCCAATTGTAGTTGAAGGAACAAACGGCGCATGGATAATGGCTGGGAACACAAGATTAGATACAGCTGGAATTTTAGGATTGCCTAAACAAGCATTGTGGATTGATTTAAAATGAGATATAAAGAATTAACAGAAGGCATACAAGATAAAGGAATATTCAAAGCAATGTTCTTTGCAGGATTACCGGGTGCTGGTAAAACTACTATTGCAGCACGTGTCACAGACGGAACAGTTGAGCCACGCATAGTTAATACCGACCGCGGTTTTGAATACTTGGTTAAAAGAGCAGGTGCGGAATTATCCGGGGATGCTTCGTGGGCATTATTTGGACCAGCTTCCAAATCACTTAACGCAACAATGCTAGGGAATTATTTTAACGGGATGCTGCCGTTATTCATTGACGGTACAAGTGCAAATCCAAACGCAGCATTAAGACGCGCAGGTATAGCTGAATCCCTAGGATATGACACGGCTATGATATGGGTTAACATTGATTATGACACAGCAATAGATCGAATTAGTAAACGTGAACGACAAGTTAATCCAGATTTTGTAAAGAGAGTTTATGAAGCGATTGTAGACAACAAAGAATTATACAAAAACCGATTCGGCGAGAACTTTATTGAAGTTGATAATAACTCAGATAACTTTAGCGCAATGGAAGGCAAGGTTTATAACATTACAAACCAGTTTTTCTCAAGTCCTGTGCAAAATGCAATTGGTAGTAGACAGATTGCATACATGAACAAGGCCGGAGAGAAGTATCTTGTTCCTGGAACATATGACAAAGAATATATTGACAAGATAGTTGGCGTGTGGTACATGAAATAGCCAAACTTGTTGCATCCTTTTTCACACTGTGTCATAATAGCACATGACAAAGTCTAATATAACACAACAACAAAAAGACGCATTAAGGAAGATTTCAAAAGCCATGGGTGCAATAATGAAAAATTCAGGTGCGATCACTATTCAGTCTGGTCCGGCACTTTATAATGTAAATGTTAATCTTCCCGGTACGACCTATACAGTTCGTAGGGACGTTTGCAATAAATGTTATAACATAATAAAAGAAACATGGGACCACGAGGATTGGTGCGAACTGTATAAACAAGAAGATTTAATGAAGTTCCTAGAAGACGGAATTAAAGCAAAAAAAGGTAGAACTTGACTGATTTTTGCTGTACAATGTAACTATTACTGACACTTTGGCATTATAAATGACACTTGGAAAACTATTTACATATTGGGGCATACTCGGCCACACTTTCGAGACAGAAATACTGTATTCGTGTGTCGCCAGCAAGCACCATTCGTCCATGGGCGCCGAAGAAAATAGCAAGAAGCCTCAGAAGTATGTAAAACATGCCAAAGTACACGCTAAAAGCATACCTACTTGTGTCGCGCACATTATATATCGCAGCAAAGTTGATGGAACTGTAGGAGCAATGTTGCAAGCAGACATTTATTTCAATGCAGCTGGCAGCGGCACAGAATTTATACCAAATGCAACCCTTGGCCAATTGGAGCAGTACATAACATGAACGTAATGGAATTATTCCAAAAGTTCGTAAATGCACGATCAGATCCTCTGACCGACAATACAGTTTACATCGGGCCGAGAATAAAAACATGGAATCCGTTCCCCCGGAATCATTTCTCGCATGGTGAGATAAAAGAAGACAGTCCGGTACGTGTTGTAAAAACAGTGTCGTATGTCTTGCCCAAGTACAGGGGATACTCAGTATCTGGAGAGACAGCTCCTGCAAAAGTAGAAGTGATATACGGCGGTTCGATAGTACCTGCAGGTTTAGACGCCACAGGACGTGAACTATACAAATGGGATACTGTCAAAATAATTAACATAGACATTATCTCGGGCAACGGCGAAATTTATAAAGAAGGCGCGTCAATACAAGAGACAGCAGACTTGATATGAAAATACATTCTAAATTCAGAGACTATTACGATACAGCAATGGCGCATGGTGTTGATGATCACGTGCATTGGGTTCGTAAATTGCGCAAGATACAAGTTGGCATTCCTGTCAAATATCAACATGCAAAGGCCGAGGCTGAAGAGAAAAAGATTGAATACCTCGAGGCACATGAATTTATTGATCAGGATATGTACCAGGAAGCTCCTGCAGGTCGAGTACGGTCCGGTGGCTTTGGCAGGTTTCATCGGGGACGTGAGACTGCATATTCCCCAGACCGTGAAATTTTCTTTATTGGATTCTGCGGCAGGGTGTATTGTGGTTTTCGATTTGCTTGGGACGTAAATACTACCGGCGAGGTGGTTGTTCGCAACGCATACACAACCGCCGACATCATTAAAGTATTGCGAGAATTCGACAAGAAGCACAAGACAAAGCACACAAAAAAGTTCATTAAAGACAAGCCCGAGAAAAAGTCTAACGCATGGCGCTCGAACAGGACTTGCGGTTTCAATGAAACTGAAGTGGGCCGATATTTAAAGAAATTCGAACATGCTGAATTCGTAGATTATTTTGTTGATTTTGATTCGCCTGCGTTTGTTGTTCATGTTAATGGAACTACGCCAACAATTAAGGTTAATCCAACGCTAGTAGATTATGAATTCCAAAAGGTAATGGATTCATATACAGCATATCAGGAAATTGAAATGTTTATGGGAGGCGTGTTAGCTGAACTGGATGAAATCAATGTCCCGGGCGTAAGCGACGAAAGTTTAAAAACAGGTAAAGGGTTTGACGAATGGTCGTTTAAAACTTTGCCAACTAAACACAAAAAGAGAGGAAAGTAAAATGCCAGCAAAATTAAAAGCAAACGGCGAAGTCGTTTCAACATTGAATAACGTACGCCTACAAGAAATATATGAAAAAGGCGGCAAGCAAGGCCACAAAGCACGGATGGAATTGATCCGTCGTAAGGTTTACTCGGCCGACACCGGCGCACCTTTCCCGCAAGCATAATGGATTGTATTCTTTGCAAACCGTTTATGAAAGGCATATTGTGGGCTATTATTTTGTTTGTGTCTGTCCTACTAATTTATAATATCGCGTTTAAATGATTTCGATCCACGCTATAATCGGAAGAGTAAAACACTGGTGGAGTCGTGGTGCTTGGGGTTTCGGCTTTTGCATTATTGTCGGCGGCCTGGCTTTGTTAATATACGGCATGATATATGTGATTCAAAAATCAAATATTGAACAGGCTGAACTCCGCGCAGAGCGAGGAATAGCAACACCCATGAACAAGCGGGAGCTTTCATATTCTCCCTCGGGCGTTGAATACTTTATTGATTGCATCGAAGGACGAGAATTTTTAGTTTCAAATCCAAACTCCGACCGCTATGCTATTGCCGGCCCAATTAACGATAAGGAATGCTAATGAACAACGAAGAAAAAAGAAATGAAGGTATACAACGATTTCTAAATAACATGGTCGACACTATCAGGCCGGTCACCGACGAGGAACAAATGATTCCAATGGGTGCTGAAACCTTTGCACAATTTAGTTGGAGCAAGCCCGGCCTTGGATTTGGTAGCATATCTTTTTACGAAATGGACGGCACACTATATTGCGACAACGAGTGCATGAGCAAGGAGTTTATTAAAGAACGCCTTTGCAAAATGGTTGACAATTCAACATTTGAGGACGACAAATAATGAAATGGTTAAGACATAAATTATGCGATTAGAATCCCATTGACATAACAGGAAATATAATACTAATCTTAGTAGCCATTACGGCCGTGATTATGATCAGCAAGGACCATTTGGTCGGGTTAGCAATCGTATCTGGCCTCGCAATATTCTTTACAGCATCCATATATGGCTTATTTAGGCTTATACAATATCTGCAGAAGAAGTGCGAAAATGATTAGAATAGGCTGGATTGCAAAGTGGGTTGGTGTTGGAGCGTTTGTAATTGCTCTGCTATTCAGTCTCGGCATGATTCTTAACAGTGAATGGGCCTTGTACAAAATGGGCTTCGCAACAAACGAACAAATCCAATTTGTTCAACTGCAATCTGGGGATAATGTTACAATAGACGAAATTAAAGAGGCCATTAATGAAGCAGAATGGCAGACAACAGATTGGGGAAGCAGACATAGATTATTTTGTGTACGGCTTCAAGGATGGATTGTAATCGACGATGGTAAATCCTACGGGATTTCCAAAACAGGAGGAATATGCACATGAGTAGCTTCAAACAATATTTAAGAGGCAAATACGGATTGGGCTTTTGGGTTTTTCTAATTGGTGCGTGGCTTATTTTGCACAATGTCTGCGGATATATTTCGGATCAGTACGAAATTGATGGAATTTATTTCTTGCCGCTTTTCTTTATATTAGGTTGGAAAGCATCTGAAATGCACGTCTGGACATTTACCAAATTGAACAACTGGTTAAAGAAATGAAAGACGACGACCTGTTACATTTGTTAGACGCAGCCACCGACCACGCCGATCGGTTCGGTGATGGCAGACGTGGGAATGATGTTATCCGCACTCTTCCGGACACATCCTTTGAAAATATTAGCAAATGCCATGACTGGCGGAATTACGTTCATCCAGCAATTAGACAATGCTGGACTAATTTAGGAATTGATGCCATGGTGTCAGTTTATTTAATCACTAGCCAATTGGCAGAAGACGAGGTATGGGAATAATGGAAACAAAAATAGAGGGCGCATTATCGGACAAGGTATATCAAGTAACAATGGAAGACGGCAGCAAATGGCAAATACCACTTGTCGTTATTGCAATGGATCATGCAAAATATTATGCGAAGGCAGACGAGGTGTCGTATACAGAATCATACGAGAACACTTGTGCATTGTTCAGGGACGACGATTACGAAGCTAAAGACTGGGCAAGGGGAAACATGAACTGGTCTGATGTTGTACAGAATGCAATAATGGTACAAGGTCCGGAAGCGGTCGATCACCAGGAAGGTTGGATCAACGGCGAATCGGCAGTTATTGATCTCTAATGGAAAAGGTTAGGTGGAAAACACAGACTCAAATTAACGAGACTCACCTTAAAGAACGAACATTCGAACGGGAAGATGAAACGTTCGGTGGCCTATCGTTTATAGAATTTATTCAATACTTGGTTTACAGAAATGATTCCTGCCACGAAGTTTGGGTTAATGATACATTAGTGTGGGATTCGGTTACATCCTGGGCTGATGATTTCTTAGCCATACGCACAGCAGAAGTTATTCCCCGCAACGTAATGTACCTCGACGCCGCAGGCGTTCATTCCGGCGGCCAATTAATAGCTACAAACATTATTCTAATAGACGATGAAGCTGATAAAGAATAGATGGTACGCAGTATCGAAATATAAATTCATCAATGATGATCCGTATATCGGCCGATTCCTAGGTTCTCCGGATGCAGATCGATATTGTTTTTATACGAAAAAAGAATGCGGACTTTTTGTATGGGAGGTTAAAACCTCAGAATTCCATCAGATTCTTGCCGAAACTCCAGACCCTAGGAAACTGTTCAGATTGGCGAAGTGGATTGCGCGGGGAACAGGGCTAGATTTTATCTAGTAGCATTTATCTAATTTTGAGGTTACTTATAAATACAGTAACAAGGTAACCTCACAATTAATGAAACCCGAATTTACTCTATTATCCTCTGCCGTCTTATCGGCTTTCCAAGCCTATCAACGCCAAGATGATTTAATAAACAAAAAGCATTTGTTAATAAAGTCTATCTTAGCTTCTCACAATTCCGAACCCGAAACAATTTTATTTTTAGGATTCGATCCATGGATACTTGGTGACTGGACAGACACAGAAATATTTGTTGGATGTATTACCAATGAAGTTGCAACGTTCCTAGACGACCAGCAGGTGCAGTACACAAGGATATGGGATGATGAATTATATACCACAGTTCCTTTTGATGTTGTCGTTGCAGCAGATGAGTTCCTAACTTATTCGAAGGATGAGGAACAGCGAGAATTGGTAATCCTAATGTCTGAACTAGCCACCGCTATTTTTATAACAACAATGAGAGATTATAAAAATATGCCAATCCACGCTAGAGATTTTAGTCAGCCCACTGTAATTAAAAACGATGTAGGTTTTTCTGTATTCCAAGAATTCCATAATTACCAATACAAAGTTAAAAATGCTTGGCAAAGTTACATATACGAAAACGGAGCAAACACAAGACAGCATGGCCCATTTAAAAGGCAACCAATCTTCTTTAAGCAGTTAGCAACGTTTGGATTTGACGCAGGAGCAACACAATTCAAAGTACACAAAGACGTAATGTTCAAAAGCCTTTTAAAGAAAAACTTCGAACATATCGTATCTGTAATTTTTAAATAAATACAGTATGAAGACCTCCGAACTCAATGTAAAAACGCCATCCGTCGGCGCCATTGCATTCAAACATAATGTCACTGTGAAATCTATCCGTAAACAATTATCAAAAGGAATTAAGATTGAAAAGGAACACACAACTGACAGCGCCGTCGCAAAAGAAATTGCATTAGATCATTTAGCAGAGTTTCCGGACTATTATGATAGATTGGAAAAAGTAGAAGAAGGTCCTGCAGATTTCTCTGATATGAAGATGACAGGGAATGACGTCCAGGATAGTTTGGATTACTTCTATAAAGAACATGCACCTAAAAAAGCTAAGCCAACATCGTTAGGTAAGGTTGGCTCCTATGACCTTGTATCGTTTTCAGACAAAGCAGGGCAACTATTATTCTTAGTAGATAATGGCAAACCTATATTGTATCTAGCAATTGAAGACTTTCGAGACGGGGTTGCCGTCGGTAACGTCCGCTCCACCGGCGAGTTTCCTGCTTCTAAGTTTTACTACCACGTTCTAAAAAATATAAGCCCTGTCTTATACAGTGATAAACACCAAACACCACAGGGCAAGAAGCTTTGGATTAATCTAGCAAAACATTATGCTGATGTTGATATAACTGACTTAGGGAAAGGTGCAAGGTTACAAGCGAAATTAACAGAGGGCACAGTGACAGAAGTATTTGACGATCCGCTCGATATGGCTTTCAATTCAACCATGCAATGGTCTGGGATTCGTCCGGGTCGAAATACAGACGGCATGACCGCAGAATTTAAGACAGAAGATGGCGTTGAGTATAGGATAGATGCATATCGAACTGGAAAGACACAAGCTCAGCGCGATGCCATACAAAAACGCCGCGATGAAAGAAAGGCAGGCTCGAAAAAATTTATCCGGTTTCCTAGCAAGAAGGGTGGAATTTGGGAAGTGCATTTTGGAGCAAGAGCGGGTGAGTCCGACGAAGATTATGAGAACACGGGGATAACCGGATCCGGGCGATCAGTACAAGTGTTTTCTACAGTGTTTGATTTTATGAAGGAATTAGTACGGTTACGTGAGCCGGATTTTATTAGCATTAAATCAAAGAATGCCGAAGGGAATCGAGGACGATTGTATGCAACAATGGCACGTAAGTTTGCCCCGGGGCTCGGTTATTCTATTGCTAAGATAACAGACACAAGTACCACACAACGTATCAATTTAAAACTGATCGAGAACGTAGTTGACTTCCCAACTAAGAAAGTAAGACATTCCGCAATGCTAGATAAATTAAAAAAGGCATCAACCATATACGATGAGCTGACAGGATTGGCAAGTAAGCATCATCCCAAATTTCGCGAGCCTGAATTTTTAGTAGTAGCAAACGGAACAGCATACGCAACCTTTACAAGTTATGGCGCGGCAGAAAAAGCTCTGCCCGAGTTAATGATGAAATCCGGCCGCAGAGATTTAGAGATACAAGAGTTATGAGACTTTTAGAATTCATGGATCAGCCGTATAAGCTAGACTATCGTGGCGAAGTATCTTTCATACGCAAGACAGCAACAACCAACCGGACGAAAGAAAGAAAGGGCGTTTCTGGATCTTTTATAACCGATGCTGGCAACGAATACAAACTTGTCGGTTATAACATTGGATTAACAAAACCAGAGCGCGATCAAAGAAAGAAAGATATCGAAGACGAAGACGAGTTTACTCCATTTTTCTTAGACTGGGATCGAGGCGGAATATGGGAAGTTCATTTCTCTCTGGCCACGGAAGACGAGGAAGGTAACAAGAAGCGCGAATCTGGGGTAACCGGTACAGGCGATGCATTCAGGGTATTAGCTACCGTCGGCCACTTTATTAAAATTCTTATTTCAGAAAAGGCTCCAGAGATAATAAGCATTAAATCTATATCAGGCCAAGCCCACCGAGGAAAATTATATTTGAGAATGATGAAACGCTTTGCAAGTGATTCCGGCTATAGAGTAGGAAAGGTTGTTGACACCGGAAAGCTACAGCGAATAACCTTACACAGAATTCCAAAAGTCTTTAAAGAAGCCGGCGTAGGTATTATTACCGACTACAATACAACCGCAGATGTAAAGCCCGGGGAGACAACACGCCAAGCTAATAAATTTAATTTAGATTTGGATAAGAACGGCCATCCAAAGATCCTAGGTAGCAAATACAACGGCGTTAAGAAATCTAAAAAGTAGTCTTATCTAATCGCTTAACATATTCTAATGCACGGTGATCCCCGATCAATGAATTCCAAAAGCGCAACCTTCTAACCTTACTCCATATTATTTTCATAGTAAGACTTACACTTGCCCGGCTGTATATTTTACCATCAAACAGTCTAAGATTAATTCCACAGTGACTATATCCAAACGGTGGCACCCAAAGCGGAATGCCATCATTTTCATTTCTAAATTGATAAACAATTGATAAAATGCCTGCCGCAAAATCCTTATTACCAACACGCAGAGCTCCAAACGTAAATACCTTAGCAATGTAATGACTTCGTTGCGCGATGATAACGGCCATCGAGCCTCCCATGCTATGTCCTGTAAATACTACGTTCTTCTCCATCCCGTATTTGCGTACCTCTCCATCTAAATAATGTTCAACCTCCTTCCAAATCAAATCAACTGCTTCGGCCAATCCCGAATGCACTTTGCCGCCGGCGGCCGCTCGCCTAGGCGCGAAGTTGATAAGGGCTAGTATATCCTTACTCTCTGTTAATTCAGTTCCTCGAAAAATAACATAAACGTTAGTCTCATTATGTACGACATAAGCCTGGGCCGAATCCTTAGTGAAGAATTTAACGTGATTGAATCCGAGACTTTTGAGCTGGTCAATGTTTTTGGATGTGTTGTCTGAGTAGGCTAAAGTTGATAGCCTTATGCATAGTTTTGCATCTGCGATTTCCATTTTTGGTGTCCTATTGTATTTTAATATTTACCAATACTGTTGTAATAATTCACCGCGCATAGTATAATGAAGAAACATTAACAACAATGAGAAGACAATGAACCAAAGTAAATTGAATTTAAATGAGGCGGCGAATGTTGCGATTTATCATATGCAACTACCATTGTCACGTGCAATTAGTTTTGTTTCCAGTCGCGCAGGCATCGATCGCAAACGGGCCTACTCAGCAATTGAGAAAGCTTTGATCGGATATAAGAATAAGGCAAGCGCATAGTCGGCGTTCTAGCGGTCCTTATTTCACACAGAACTTAAACATAATCACCGTCCTAGAGCACATTTTTACTATAAATTCGTATCAATTCGTATCCGTAAAAATGTGCCAGGACACTTACCCTACCTAGGAGAACATTCAATGCAAAGTTTGCTAATACCAATGGTTGTAGAAAAAGAAGGGAACAACGAACGTTCCTACGATATTTACAGTAGGTTGCTGAAAGATCGAGTTGTCATGTGCGCCGGCCCAATTGAAGATAATATGGCAATGTCCATTGTCGCGCAATTGCTTTTCTTGGAAAGCGAGGATTCAGTAAAACCGATCGACATGTACGTTATGTCTCCGGGCGGAGCAGTAACAGCAGGCCAAGCAATTATCGCCACAATGAATTTTATTCGCTGCCCAGTCCACACAATGGTAATGGGCCAAGCAGCAAGCATGGGATCGTTCCTGGCAATGGCAGGTGCAGCAGGACATCGTTATGTGTTCCCTGAAAGCCGCACAATGATTCATCGTGTATCGCATGGTACCTCCGGAACCAAGGGCAATGTGTAT
>Ga0164315_10000621_pt1 | contig 25098 bp, 21 predicted proteins | sample GuaBasSedimGuay6_FD_113737 | JGI IMG/M metagenome (GOLD analysis project Ga0164315, IMG submission 113737) | Subseafloor sediment microbial communities from Guaymas Basin, Gulf of California, Mexico - Guay6, Core 4569-2, 0-3 cm | ecosystem: Environmental > Aquatic > Marine > Hydrothermal vents... | reverse complement strand
TCTGTCGTATGTCCCCTTGTCAGTTCTGTCGTATGTCCCCTTGTCAGTTCTGTCGTATGTCCCCTTGTCAGTTCTGTCGTATGTCCCCTTGTCAGTTCTGTCGTATGTCCCCTTGTCAGTTCTTGTTGTATTTTTTCTATGTCTGATATGCTTTGTTCAAAAATATGCCCTAAAATATTTACCGATATGTCTGAGCCGAAGTTATAAGCGGATAATTTATCTGCTTGTTGGTTCAAAACCTCATCATCAATTATAAGGTTGTTTAATGTTTCATCTTCTGCAAATAATCCGCCGTTGTATTGGTTGATATTTAATTTTTGGTTGCCTTCGTTGATGGCTTTGAAATAGATTTTATAAAATTCAAAAAGAGATAAATCGGTGACTTGGCTCCCGTGGTTTTTTATTATTTTTGGAATTGTGTTGGTTGGCAAAAGATTGGTATCTTCTGCAAACAGGATAAAAACTATTCGGTCAATTAGTTTTTGGGTTAGATTTAAAAGTTCTAATTGGTGATTTCGGCAGGAGATTGCCACACTCGCAGGCTCGCTCGCAATGACGGGATAGGCAGGAGATTGCTTCGTTACTTCGTTTTTTACAATGATGGGGGTTTCTTGATTGTTTGTGGTTAGATTATTTTTTATTATATTGTCATACAGGGTGGTTCTGAATTTGACATAATCATTATAGAATTTTTTTGATATATTTTCTTCAAAATGCGCTGATTGCAGTTTTATTTGTTGGGGAATGTTTTGCTTTAAACTCTCATATGATAATATGGTATGTAATTTATAAAAATCTGCCTTATCCATTTCAAAGAGGTTGAATTTTTCGTATTCGTGTTTTTTGTCAAAATAAAACCTTAACTCATCAAAATTTGAGACTATGACATATTTGGCATCTGGTTGTCCTGATAGATACCCAAAGGCTTGCTCCACAGGACTTATTTTGTTGCTACCGCTTCGCTCTAAATCTGTTGTTTTGGTGTCTTTTAGCTCTATTACTGCCACAACTTTTTTATCAACAAACAATGCTCCGTCTGCTTTTTTGCTGTCGTTTACATTTTGCTCTTCTCGATCTAATGTAAAGTCATTATTTTTGGCTTTTATTTTTGAGACATAACCCAGACAATTTTCAAATATATCTCGTAAAAAATCTACCTGATAATCGCTCTCTATGAAGGTTTTGATTTTATCTTGGTTGTTTTGGTATTTTTTAAATTGTTCATATCTTGTTGCTATCAATTCTTGATTCTGCTTTTGGACAAAATCGTTTAATACTCTAGTTTGGAAGATTTGAGGCATTTGTGTTGATGCAGATTAAAATTGACAACATAACACAAATATTATTTTTATGCTAATTAAATTTACTGACATTTTTGCATTCATCTTGAATGCGAGTTAAACATTTTATTGGTAAGAATGTCTCAGGTGATGATTCTTGCATAATCAGTTTAAATGAATCTGGAATATTTTTTTCATCCCCCAGTAAACTACCAGTTTTGATATAAGGGAATATCCGGTCATAACGCAACATTTCTTGTTGGCTTACTCGCCGATAAATATCCGTTCTGTTGAGTTTGTTAGTATGAGATAATCCGGCAGAAGCAATCAGTTCGGCTGTGGCATGCACGGTATTTTTGTGATAAGAGGCAACCCTCTGGACTTTATTTTTTACCACTAAACCCCGTCCTAATTTTTGATCCTGAGTGGCAACTCCGCTGGGGCATTTGTTGGTATTACAAACAAGAGAATGCACACAACCCAAGGCTAACATCATACCGCGGGCACTATTGCAAATATCTGCACCTAATGTCATATTTTTCACCAAATGAAAAGCACTGAAAACCTTCGCCGAGACGATTATCTTTATATCTTTTTTTAAGTTAAAACCGATTAAAGTGTTACTGACAAAAGCCAAAGCATCTCGCAAAGGCATACCCACCGAGTTGGCATATTCAAGAGGGGCTGCCCCCCTGTGCCACCTTCTGCCCCATCCACTCGTCTCCTGTGCGATAAACGTCTACTTTCGTGCCAAAGGCTACAGTATCTTGCACATTTTTAGCTCGCTGATAAACTATACTACGAAACATCCGATTGATAGGTGTGCCGTCCGTATCCGATTCAATAAAATACTGGCGAACATAGGGGCGAATAGATTCCATCAACCAGCGACCATAACCCATCAGAGGGAAATTACGCAATATGGAATGTTTTTTTTGCTGGTAGTTATATAACCATAAAATAACAAATGGCAAGGCAAGCAGTAGCAACCACTTTGCATATAACCCTGTAAAAACAACAAGACTCATCGCCAAAAACAGTAAAATAATTTTCATATTCACCTCTTAAATTTTAATAAAAATTGTTTGACAAATCTATGTCAAAACATTTATTATACGAATATCTTATATCAAAAGTTTCAATTATTTGACTCTACCATGGAAAACAATCCAAAAGAATTAGAATCCTTGCTGGCAAAAGTTATTTTAAAAGACCGAATAGCTTTTGAAAAACTATATAAAAAAACAAATATGAAACTATACGGCTTATTGATGCGTATATTAAAGAGGGGAGATTTAGCAGATGAATGCCTGCAAGATACTTTTGTGTTAATCTGGCAAAAAGCTGATAAATATCATCAGGAAAAATCTCAGGTTATGACTTGGATGGCAAATATAGCTCGTTATCGTGCTTTGGATTTGTTACGTCATAGAAAACACGAGTTATACCTTGATAGTGGTGTTATTGACACCATGATAACACAAGATAATCTCGAACTTGACAATAATCACAACCTTGACAACAAAAAATTAAAACTATGTTTGGATAGGTTAAATGGCAATCAACGTCATAGTTTGTATATGGTTTATTTTTGGGGATATACTCAAAATCAGATTGCTAAACACCTTGAATCTCCCATAGGCTCGGTTAAAACCTGGCTACATAGAGGCATGATAACTTTAAAAAAATGTATGGAATAAAATGAAAAATAGTAAAAACAATAGTATTGACGAGATTACAGAAAAAGAACTTGATAACATATTATCACCTTTGTTGGCTGTTGTACCCTCAAAAAAACCACCAAAAAAAGTATGGAAAAATATCCAGCAAAAATTAGGTTTTATTGATAAACAAGAGAAAAATTCTTGGTGGAATAGTGTATGGGTTTGGCGGATATTTAGCGGTTTTGCCACCGTATCAAGTGTATTATTATTTATCCTATTGTTGTCAGTTGCCCCAAACAACACACAGGCTATCTATCTTGTGCAGGACAAACAACAACAACAAACCAACTGGTTATTAAAAGCTAATCACCAAAATCAAAACATTCTTATGCGAACTATTAATCCGCCACAGCTACCGGATAATAAAATTTGTCAATTATGGATAACCACCACCGATGGCACAACTCATTCTTTGGGCATTTTGCCTCATAGTGGCTCGGTAAAAATAAACACCAAAACCAAACAAGCCCTATTATCTTTTGATGCAAAAATTTCTATCACTATTGAAAATAAAAGCAACGACATAAAAACCTCTCCAAGTGAAAAAATTGTCTCACAGGGAAAATGGCTTAAAATTTAACCGATAACTGCCAGCATAATTTGTATACTGAGACCTTTGCATAATTCAAGTGCTGTTTAGAGAATATAGAAAATAGTGCTTGAATTATGCAAAGGTCTCATACTATTGTCATTCAGACCCTATCCTTTAAATGTAAATGGCAATAATAAAAATAATGCTTGAGAAGCAATAGACAGTTGTGATAGAGTGGGCGATGTTCTATTTTTTAAAACTTGTATAAGGAGTGATAAAGATGAAAACTACAAATGCACAACTTATTTCTATGGTAAGAGGGGGGGGGATTATAACTCTATCTAAAAAACGCAAAAAATCATAAAATACACTTTATAGAATATATGCAAATTCATAAAGTGCACTTTATGAATTATTTGACATTAGATGTTTGTTGAATTATACTTGTCATTTTTTTGATAGGATTTGATAAGTTATGTTAGATCAATTACAAGACAAACAAAGGGTATTGTTATCCTCGATTGAAAAAATTAAATTCACCAGGGATGCCATCAGTTTAATAAATAATGATGAAAAATTAGTGGCTTTGGTGGGTGCCCGTGGAGTTGGCAAAACAACACTGTTGCTACAATATATCAGCTCTATGCCCTATGATGAGGTATTATATTTTAGTGCCGACGATATAAGTATAACTGATATAGGTTTATACAAAATTGCAGATGAATTTTATAAACTTGGTGGTAGATTGTTAGTAATTGATGAGATTCATAGTTTTGCTAACTGGGCATCTCATATTAAAAATATCTATGATTTTTTACCAGATATGAAAATCAGAATTAGTGGCTCATCAATGTTAAATATTTTATTACAATCATATGATTTGTCAAGACGAGTAGTTGTCAAAAAACTCAATACTCTAAGATTTGATGAGTATTTAAAAATACAACACAACATTACAATTCCTACTATAACATTTAATGAAATAGTAAAAAATCACTGTGATATATCTTTTCAGCTCACTAACAAAAACCCAAAACTTTTTAAGTTTTTTGCAGATTATTTAAAGATAGGTTATTACCCATATTTTTTAACAAGTGATAGTTACAAAAATTTTGTCAGCAAACTTTACAATAGCCTTGAAAAGATAATATACGAAGACATTCCAGCAACTAACAATATAAAATTTGAAAACCTAAGTAATTTTAAAAAACTAATTTATAAAATCATCACAGCCGGAGTTCCTTTTGAGGTGCAGATAAACACTCTTGCTAAAGACTTAGGTTTAAGCCCACCATCATTATATTCATACTTAGATATTTTAAGCAAAACTGGCATTTTTAAAACTATCAAAAAGTATTCTAAAAAAGTGTCCAAAAAACCTGCTAAAATCTATTTTCAAAACACAAATATCTTGCAAGCTGTGGCATTTAATGAGGGAATACCAGTTAACATCGGAACTCTCAGAGAAACTTTTTTTATGAATTGTTTTGATGAAATATATTTGCCTAATTCAGGTGATTTTAATGTCAATGAGACAATTTTTGAGGTCGGTGGAAAAAACAAAGACTTTAAACAAATTGACAAAGCTCAAAACAGTTATCTTGTGATTGATGTTGATACAAACACCAACAAAAGAAAGATTCCATTATGGCTTTTTTCTTTAATGACAAATAATCCTTGACAAACAATAGACGATTGTGATAGATTAGGCGATGTTCTTTTTTACAACTTTAACGGAGTTAAATAAAATGAAAAACTACAAATACACAACTTATATTTTACCAATTTTTTTGGCTCTATTTTTATCATCTTGTTCCGATGACAGTGGTAATAACGATTCAAAAATGAATCAGTCTGATTTTTCTTTGGGAAATGATGTTGTAAAAACATATGATTCTGTGCCGTTTAATAAGTCGGTTACAGGTAAAATAAGCACAGTTGATACAACCTACACATCGTCAAATAAACTTGTGGCAAAATAGATTCAGATGGCAACATCACAATGGTTGGAGTAGGCTCTACAACAATAACTGCAAATAATATAGGCGACGATAACTACAACTCTGCATCCGATGAGCTTGTTCTTACCGTCTTAAGAGCAACACAATCCTTATTTGATGCAGGAGCGGACAAAAACGATATCAAAACAACTGATGCAAATTTTACTCAAAAACCAACAGGTGTATTGGGCAATGGAGCAACAACCTATACAACTTCAAATGGCGAAAGTGTAGTAAAAATAAATTTATCAACAGGCGAAGTTGAGGTAAAAGGTGCAGGAATAACGACAATCACAGTTACTAATGCAGGAGACGACCTCTATCAGTCTGTCTCTGATCAGTATCAAATTATAGTTTTAAAGGTCACTCAACCATCATTTGATGCAGGAGCAAACCATTTAGATTTGACTCCAACAAGTGCAAATTTCACTCAATCAGCAACAGGTGTATTAGGCGATGGAGTTACAACATATAAATCCTCTGATACAGGCGTAGCACAGGTTGATGCTGATGGTAATATTACTATTATAACTGTGCCATTTACCGCCAGCACTACAATTACAGCAACTAATCCAGGTGATGACACATATTTACCTGCTATAGATACATACCAGATTACAATTACACCAGATTATTTTATCACAACATGGAAAACTACAACAGATAATGAAGCAATAGCGATTCCTGCCAGAGACGATACATATCTTTATAATTATAATGTAGACTGGGGTGATGGTAATACTGATATATCGCTTAGAGATTATGAGTCGCACACCTATGCCACAGCAGGCACCTATACAGTAAAAATATCTGGCACATTCCCAGCATTTTATTCAAATAATTTTGAATATAGCAATAAATTGCTTTCCATTGAAAGGTGGGGCAAGCAAAAATTTGTTTCAATGGAAAAGGCATTTAAAGGTTGTGAAAACCTTGTTATAAATGCCACAGATACACCAGATTTATCATTATTAACACCAATAAGCACAAGGACAGATGAAATGTTTTATGGTGCAAAAAATTTAACATCAACCACTGGTAACTGGGCATGGGACACCTCAAATGTTAGCACTATGAAACTTATGTTTTATGGTGCAACAAATTTTAACCAAGACATAACAGGGTGGGATGTATCAAAAGTTACTAATATGGAAGCCATGTTTTACGAAGCACATGCTTTTAATCAAGATATTGGTAACTGGGATGTATCAGCGGTTGAGTATATGATACAGATGTTTCGTTATGCAACAGCCTTTAATGGCAATATAGATAACTGGGGCAACAAAACTGCAAATGTTACCAGTATGCTTGCTATGTTTTACGAAGCAGATGCTTTTAATCAAGATATAAGTGGTTGGGACGTCTCAGAAGTAACCGATATGTCTTATATGTTTTATAATACTAATGCTTTTAATAAAGATATAAATAGTTGGGCTGTCTCTAATGTTGAAGATATGGAGTCTATGTTTGCAGGCGCTGATGCTTTTAACCAAGATATTGGATCTTGGGATGTCTCAAAAGTTTCTAATATGAAATTCATGTTTTATGATGCAGATTTATTTAATGGTAATGTAGGTAATTGGGGAGCAAAAACAGCGGATGTTACCAATATGTCAAGTATGTTTAAAAATGCCACAAATTTTAATCAAGATATAAGTAATTGGGACACATCAAAAGCAGAATATATGATTAGTATGTTTCGCGGTGCAACTTCATTTAATCAGGATCTAAATACTGGCAATTGGGATACTTCAAATGTTGAAAATATGAGTGATATGTTCAATGGTGCATCAGCATTTACAGGGCATGATTTAAGTGGCTGGAGTGTAGGTTCTGTAACCTCTCATACAGATTTTGATACTGGCTGGGGTGCTGGCAATACAGTGCCTACTTTTCCTTAATCCGCCACAGCTACCGGATAATAAAATTTGTCAATTATGGATAACCACCACCGATGGCACAACTCATTCTTTGGGCATTTTGCCTCATAGCGGCTCGGTAAAAATAAACACCGAATCCAAACAAGCTCTATTATCTTTTAATGCAAAAATTTCTATCACTATTGAAAATAAAAGCAACGACATAAAGACCTCTCCAAGTGAAAAAATTGTCTCACAGGGAAAATGGCTTAAAATTTAATTGAAACCGATTTGAATAATCAAGCGTATATTCAATAACACCGTTTTATTGTTTGGTGTTATTTTTTTTAACTTTTATTTAGGAACTATTTATGAAAAAATTTATAATTGTATTATCTTTATTATTATTGCCGATATTATCAATAGCAGGTGAAAAAACCTCTGTTGCCACTGATGCTGTTAAAACTGTCAAAACTATGGTTATGCCATTTGGTGACAAAACCAGTGTCGCTGATGCTAATGCCCTGTGGCAAGAAATGGTAAAGCAGGGTTTGGCAGGTAAAGACTCAAAAATATCAAAACTATACAAAGGCACACCACCGCACGGAGCAATTTTAGATACCGTTGAAAAAGATGTAACAGTCAATGGTCGGACTGGCAAGGTTGTCATCAAAAAGAACTATGGTGGCAAAGAAATCAGCAATGAAAAAATCACCAGCGATCCTGCTAAATGGTTAAAAGCTATCACTGTTATGTTTAAAAGAGAGAAGGGTTACGATGATGAAAATCAAAACTGGTTTTATGCCAAGTATAAAGCCGATGGCTCTTTGCATTTTAACCCAAAAGACCCTAAAAAAACTCCATTAGCAGGACGAGTTGCCAAGGGCATGCCACAAGGTTGCATAGCTTGTCATAAAGCAGCCGCAGGTGGTAATTATTTATTTACTCGTTAATAAATAAATGTTATCCAAAGTTTTTAAAACAACTTCCACAACGATAGGATTTTTTATCCTATCATTGTGGTTTTCCATATCTTTTTCTCAATCTGCACCTTCACCATTTGTTGATGTCGGCACAACAGACGATATAAACTATGCTAAAAAACTTTATCAGGCAATGCTTGATAATAAAATTGAAGGCAATGATAGGATTGAATCAACAATTTTTTTTGGTGGCGCTAAACCACATGGACAAATTTTAGAATTAACCTATAAAAATCTTAAAGTTGACAACCATACTGGTTTTATTGTTGCAAAACGCAATTATGGCAAAGTAGGCGATAAAAGTGTGACAGTGCAAAAAGTGCAAAAAAACCGTGCAAAATATTTAAAATCAATTACGATTATGTATCAAAGAGAAGCAGGATATGATACAGACAATCAAAACTGGTTTTGGGTAAAATATAATCCAGATGGCACCCTCTTTAATAAAAAAATAAATAATAGATCAACCTATCTTGCAGGTCGTCTATTAAAGAGCAAGAGTCCGAATAACAATAGCGGCTGTATTTATTGCCACAGTTCCGCAGGTGGTGGTGATTATATTTTTTACCCTCACATAAAAAAACCTGATTAACAAAAAATCAAGATGAATAAATATTTTACTCTAATTGTATTTTCACTTTTAATCATGTCAGGATTACAGGCAAATGAGATTAAAAACGGATTTGATCTTAGCGACAGCATTATAAAGGCAGATAAGATTCTATCAGGTGGTCCTGCCAAAGACGGCATACCTGCAATCAATATTCCTAAATTTTTATCAGCAAAAGAAGCGGGCAACCAAATTAAAAATACCGATAAAATATTAGGTGTTGCGATGGACGGCATAGCTCGTGCTTATCCTATCGCCATTTTAAACTGGCATGAAATTGTCAACGATAAAATAAATACTACCTATTTTTCGGTGACTTATTGTCCTTTATGTGGCAGCGGAGTTGTGTTTAAAAATGGCACAAAAAAACGAATTTTTGGAGTTTCAGGTTTGTTATACAATAATGATGTTTTGTTATATGACGAAACAACTAATTCTTTATGGTCACAAATTCTATCAGAGGCGATTAGTGGAAAACTAAAAGGACAAAAACTCACAAGATATCCTGCTATTCATACAGATTGGCAATCTTGGATAAAAATGCATCCTAATAGTCAATTATTATCACAAGACACAGGTTTTGCACGAAATTATCAAAAAAATCCATACAGTGGTTATAATCAAAATAAAAGTATTTACTTTCCAGTTGAAAACATAAATAAAGAGTATCACCCCAAAGAAAGAGTTCTTGGTATTCAGGTTGGAGATATTTTTAAAGCCTATCCCTATATAGAGGTATTTAAAAATAAAAAGTCTCTTATTGATGAGGTTGGTGATAAAAAAATAAAAATAAACTTTGATCAAAAAAGTATGAGCGTTTGGGCGTCTGATATGGATAACAATACCATGGTCACTATCTCGTCATATTGGTTTGCCTGGATGTCTTTTTATCCTGATAGTTTGGTTTATAAATACAAGAAAAATGATTAGATGCATCATAGAGGAGCCTCTGATTAACTCTCCGAGATCGGAAGTGGTGGGTAAGTTGCCGTCTTTACAACTTGTTGCAACCTCATAAATTAAACTTCAACTGACGAAATTACAATTACTGCCTCCCTTAATATTGTAGTTCGTTCCCCATCGTCCCAAAACTGTGAAATAACTTGTCCGTTAAACAAAAAAAGAATCCGTCATCACCGAGGAGCGGTAGCGACAAAGTGATCTCTTGTGGTGTCCGTTTGCCCTTATGAGATTGCCATGTTCGCAAGCTCACTCGCAATGACGAGGTTTTTTGACCTACATAGGGACAGGCATTAAATGTAGATTAAGCATGCAAAACAATACCAACACAACTTTGTAGAATTGCCGAACAAAAAAAGAATCCCGTCATTGCATCAATGTTGTAGTTCGTTCCCCATCGTCCCAAAACTGTGAAATAACTTGTCCGTCAAACAAAAAAAGAATCCGTCATCACGAGGAGCGGTAGCGACAAAGTGATCTCTTGTGGTGTCCGTTTGCCCTTATGAGATTGCCGCGCTCGTATCCTCGCTCGCAATGACGAATTCTTTTGACTCACTCGCAATGGCGATGTTTTTTACTTTAATATTTTTTAATGATTGTTAGATGCTGTAGACTTAAATTGGTGATTTTTTTGAGTAGCCCTATAACCTCGTCTTTATAATCGGTGAATTTGTAATTGTTGAAATTTTGGGCGACAGTGGGATCTTTAATTTTTTTCTCTTTGTAACCGTCTAAGACCCACTCTACGGCGGAGCGGTTGCCGAGTTTATAATCCAAAGCTTCTCTTGGGAAGTTCTCTAATGTAGTCCACTCATCAATTAAAATTTTACCACGGCAAGGGGATATTTTTAACTTGACTTTGTTTATTTTTTTGTCATTTATTTTTGTTATCTCTAATAGATTATAGGGGACAATTTTTTCATAATTTAGATGTAAATTTATAAGATTCTCGCCGATATTTTTAAATTTATCAAAATCATCATAAAATGGGATACGAGGCAGATCTTGTTTGAGGTTTATTTTATATTTTTGGCGATAGGTGGGATAATGCAAAACCCCATAACAATAATAAAAAATATCTTGTTTTGTTATTTTTTTATTGTTGTAGTGCTTTTGAAAAGCGCGGCTGCCAAATTGGGTTATGTTTTCTGTTTTGGTGTTGTTTTGATAAGTGTAAAGTGAAAACTGCTGGACGCCTCCCTGAAACTGCATCTCTGTCAGAACATTGCTGGATAAAACAAAAAAAGGGTATTCTTGTCCTTGTTTAACACTTATAACCAAATTCTTGCTATCAGGCTTGGGGAAAAACAAAGGTTGTTGTCCCTGTCTGTCATTTAAAATATTGTCAAAATATAAATTTTTTTTAATAAACGGACGATATAAAGACTTGACAATTTTTTTATTATCAAAACTTAATTTTTTATTTAAGACATGATGCTTTTTTAGTGCTTCGCTCCATTTAATAATGGTATCAAAATCATCTAATTTATTATATTGTTTGATAAAAAACTTAACTTTATTTTTTAAGTTCTTTTTTGAAAAATCATAAACCCAATTATCACGGTTGGTTGATACTCCCAACGAGTACAATTTAAAAATTGAGTTTATTTCCACCCCAGATTTTGAGAGTTTAGATTTTTTTGTTCCCATCGGCAAGAGATCATCCCAGTCATTATCGGTCTGATTCAACCAGTTGTGTCTGTTGTCGGGGATTATTGAGTTAAATCTATGATACAAATCTTCAAACTTATAATCTTGTAAAAATTTCAGTTTTTGAGCCGCTCCTATCGCAGGGACTTTAAAATAATTTAATTTGCAGTTTTGTTTTCTGGCATTTTTAATCAACACCATAATGGCAACTCCCACCATAATATTAAAAATATTGCCGGTTTTGTCGCCTGCACGAATATTGCCGCCCAGATCAATAATATAAATCTCGTTAAATTCGCTATAAACATCAGCGCGAAAACCATCAAAGGTTTTTGAGTCAATAAAGCTTGAATTTGTGATGAAAGCTACCATCCCATTTTTGTCGATTCTGTCGGTAGCCCAGCGGTAAAACCTGGCATACATATCATAAACTTTGGTTTTTTGGGCGGATGATTTTTTAACATAAGTCGCTTTTATGCGGCTGTCAATAAAAGGATATTCGCGGTTTTTATTGTTGTCATTTTCGTTTTGTTGGTTGGCATTATACGGCGGATTGCCGATTATAATATCTATCTGAGTGTTTTCTTGATTTTTAATTCTGTCGCTGTTTTCATCTGTTAGATTAAAAAAATCTTTTTGTTTATCGGTTTTATGGTTGAGTTCCAAAGTATCGGCAAAAGAGATATTTTTAAACTCGCTATATTTGTTTTTTTTCTTAAAATAAATATATTCCAAATTAATGTTCGCAATATAATACGGCAAGATTGAGATCTCGTTGGCAAACAATTCATTTTTAAATTTATTTTCTAATTTATGCTCTGGAATAAAGTCAATAATTTGGCTTAAAAAAGTGCCAGTGCCGATGCACGGATCTAAGATTTTTACCCCATCGTCAGGGATAGATTTATTAAAATGTTGATGAGAGAGATCATCGACCATATTTATCATAAAATCCACAATTTCCAAAGGAGTATACACGATGCCGAGTTTATCGGCAGATTTGGGGTTATAAGCTTTGTAAAAATTTTCATACAAAATATTTAAAAACTTTTGTTTTTCTTTATAATCAGATATTGCCAGCGAGTGAGATTTTATTGCCTCGTAATAATAACTAATTTTCAAAAATAGATTTTTTTTGGTGTCTCTTGGTAAAAAAGTTCGCTCTAATTTGTTGAGCTCGCGTGCGATGGTATTGTTAGAGTGAAAATCATCATCAAAAAGCCTTTTAAAAATATCTTCGGTTAGGATATGTTGAATTAACATCTCATATATATCATTCTCATTTATGTCAGGGTTGATGGACTCTTGACAGATATATAAAAAATAATCAAGTTGTTTTTTGAATTTCAGGTTTGATTGTTGGGCTTTGAAAATCTCTTTTTTAATCGGTTTGATGATGGTAGGAATATCAACGGCAAATTGCTTTATGGCGGTGTGAAACTCATAGATTTCTGCTTTTTCAAATTTAAAAAATTTATTTAATAAATTTTCTAATTTTTTGTCGTCCTGCATATCTATATCAAGCACCATTTCTTGATTTTGATATAACACAGCACGGGTGGTATCTTCAAAAATTATGTTATCCGTGGGGTAACCTTTTGATATTTTTTTTTGGATTTCAATATCAAGATTATCTTTTGAATCTTTTGCTTCCCAGTAACCAAAACTAAAACGAAAATTATCCTTGATTGTGCCATCTGGAATATTTTTGTTGTCAAACTTTAACTCCGGCACTAAGATTAAATCTTGTTTTTTGGCATATAATGAGAGTAAATTGGCAAAAGCACCTTTGGTGGATTGCTCGTTTTTGCTATAAAATTTTAAATTTTCTAATTCGCTGTAATATTCTTTTATTGCTGTGTTCATGTTGTTTTAAAAAGTTGGACTTTAACCGCAGAGGCTCCTATACTAAAACTTGTGGTATTATACAATGAGACCTTTTGATAAATCAAGCACTATTTTTTGTATTCCGCTATAAAAAAATTCGTCATCGCAAGTGAGTTTGCGAACGTGGCGATCTCATATGGGTGGACGGATACCCAAAGAGATCACTTTGTCGCTACCGCTCCTCGTGATGACGAATTCTGTTAAGGAAGCTCTGAATAACCATGCAAGCAATTTATACGAAGTCCCATTTTTTGAAAACAATGCAGACAAAAACACTCCCAAAAGCCATTTGATAAATCAGTTTCGTTATCTCCGGTTGTGCATATAACAACAAACAAATTTTTGCCTTGTTCCAAAGCTATGCATTATTATCGCGTATGATGGAAACAAGCTCAAAAAGAACTCTCGTCATTGCGAGGCGGACGGATAAAAAAGAGGAACACTAGACAATTAACCGCCGTGGCAATCTCATATGGGTGGACGGACACCAAAGAGATCACTTTGTCGCTACCGCTCCTCGTGATGACGAATTCTGTTAAGGAAGCTTGCGAATAACTGCGTTGATTAGAAAAATAGTCAATTTGTGCTTAATTGTGATTTTTTTTAAAAGCCCATTATAGCAAGGTTATGTGGGCTTTTTTAAAAAATTGCAAGTAAGTATAAAGTGGCTGTTTTAATGATTATCGCAGTTATTCAGAGCTTCCTTAAAGATAACCACGGCGGTTCATTATTTATTTTGCATCGTTTTATATGTCCGCCTCGTTATGACGAATTATTTTTTTTGTTAGACGGATGAGTTATTTCACAGTCTCATAGGAGGAGAATTTTTTACACATTGTTATGGTTTTTTAATAACCCAAATAAGCTTTTTTAATTTTTTCATCATTGATTATTTCTTTTGATTTGCCACAGGTTGCAACCTCGCCGTTTTCAATTACATAAGCATATGATGATATATCAAGGGCTGCTTTGGCGTTTTGTTCGACCAGCAACATACTTACCCCTTGCAGGTTTAATTGCCGGATTATTTTAAAAATTTCTTGCACTAAAAGCGGCGCTAATCCCATTGATGGCTCGTCTAATAATAATAATTCAGGCTCACTCATCAAAGCCCTGCCGATAGCGAGCATTTGTTGCTGTCCGCCTGATAACATTCCAGCACTTTGTTGTTTTTTATCATATAAAATCGGGAAAATCTGATAAATATCGTCTAACATTTTTTGTTTCTGTTGTTTGTTTTTTTTGATTGAAAAAGCACCGAGATTTAAATTGTCTTCAACAGATAGTGGGGCAAAAACGAGCCTGCCCTCAGGGATTTGGCTTATTTTTAAATTAACTATTTTGGTAGGCGACAAACCGCTTATTTCTTGATTGTTATATTTAATTGAACCGTTTTTAATTTTTCTTATTCCACTTATGCAGGATAAAATTGTGCTTTTGCCGGCTCCATTGCTGCCAACTAATGCTACTAATTCGCCTTTTTTGACTTGCAAACTAATGTTATGCAAAGCTTTTATATTGCCGTATGAGTATTGAATATTTTTTATTTTTAACATACTTATGAACCAAGATAGGCTTTGATTACATCTGGGTTTTTTTGAATATCGGCAGGCGTGCCTTGTGATAACAAACTACCAAAATCAAGCACGAAAATATAATCTGATTGTTGCATTACAAGCTCCATATTGTGTTCCACCAGAATAACACTTATGCCATTATTTTTTATTTTTTGCAATAATGCGCCCATTTGTTTGGTTTCGGTATCATTCAAGCCCGCCGCAGGCTCGTCCATCAGTAAAATTTTAGGGGAGGCGGCAATAGCACGAGCAATTTCTAATTTTTTTAAATCTCCATAGGATAGTTGATTAGCCATCGAGTTTTTAAAAGATGATAATCCACAAAAATCAAGAGCCTCTTCGGCTTGTTTTTTGGCTTGTTTTTCTTGAATTCGGACTTTTTTGGTGCGAAACATAGCTTGAATAAAATTAGTGGAAAAGTTTAAATGAGTGCCGACCATCGTGTTTTCCATGCAGCTCATATTATTAAAAATTTGTAGATTTTGAAAGGTGCGACAGATGCCAGATCTGGCGATTTTATGAGTAGGCAACCCTATAAGATTAAGATCACCTAATTTAATCTGCCCCTTGTCCGCTTGATAAAATCCACATAAAAGATTTAAAAATGTTGTTTTGCCGGCACCATTGGGACCGATAATTGCGACAATTCTATTAGAGGGAATATCAAGTGATATATCAGCGATAGCAGCTACGCCACCGAATGATTTTTCTAAATTATTGATTGTTATCAAATTCATTTTGAATTTATTTTATCAGCAAGAGTGACAAACAAACCTTTCGGCATAAAAATCATCATAAAGATTAAAATCCCTCCAAAAATTAACATTTCATAGTCTTCAAACACCACCAAAAATTCAGGTAATAGGGTTAATATAATAGCCCCAAAAATCGCTCCATAGGTCGATGCCATCCCGCCTAAGACAACCATAGTTACAAGCTCAATTGAAAAGAAAAATGAAAAAGAATCGGGACTTAAAAAACCCTGTTGAAAGGCAAATAAACCACCAGCTCCCGCACAAAAAACCGCACTTATAACGAACACTTTTGTCTTTGTCTGTGAGGTATCAACACCCATCATTTCGGCAGCATATTCCGAGCCTGCCACAGCTCGCATAGCACGTCCTGCTCGGGAGTTGATTAAATTCAAAGATAACCACACAACAAGCAGAGCAAAAAATAAAACTACAAAATACCACTTAACATCAGAATCAATAGCATATGATCCGATATAAAGGGTAGCGATATCTCCCATCCCATCAGGACCACCTGTCAAAGAAACCGTTTGCACCAAAAAAATATACACAATAACCCCAAATCCTAGGGTTGCCATCGCCAAATAATGTCCTTTTAGTTTTAAAATCGGTTTAGAGATTATATAAGCTAACAAACCCACAATAATCATCGCCGTTAGAATTCCAATCCAAGGGTTGATATTAAATTTGTCTGGCACAATTGCACTTATATATGCCCCCAACCCAAAAAAAGCGGCATGCCCTAACGAGATTTGTCCGCTATAACCCATCAGTAGATTCAAACTCACCGCCAGAATTATATGAAAGCCCACGATAACTCCGACAACACTTACAAAATAATTATCTGCAAAAAAAACACCCAGCAATATTCCCAGCAATGATAAGATATAAAAACCGCTCAATTTTTTGATGGAGCTCATAAACTATACTCTTTGAGTATGACTTTGTCCGAGCAATCCTTGCGGACGAACAAATAAAACTAGTAAAATAATGATAAATGCTATGGCATCTTTATAACCAGATGAGATAAATCCTGCTCCCAGTGACTCCAAAATTCCCAGAACCAACCCACCCAAAACAGCCCCCAATGGATTGCCTATACCACCTAAAATCGCCGATGAAAAACCTTTTAAACCGAGCATTATTCCAGCATCATAGGAGGCAAAAGTTATCGGCACAATTAAAACTCCTGCCAAAGCACCAAGTGATGCTGACAATCCATACGACAACAACAACATTTTTTTAACATTGATTCCCATCAACAAAGCCGCTTTTTTATCACACGAACAGGCAACCATAGCTTTGCCATAGATGGTTTTTTTAAAGAATAATAAAACCCCTATTACTAATAAAATTGTGGTGGCGATTATCCAAATATTTTGGGGCAAAATAGTGGCACCGTAAAACCTTAAAGGTTCTGCGCCACTGAATGGCTCCATCGCATAAAAATCCTTGCCCCATATCAACAAAGCTATGCCTCGTAAAAAAATAGAAACTCCGATAGTAATGATGATGGATGCGACAACAGTTGCCCCCCTAGCAGGCTTGATAGCAAATTGATATAATGAAAAACCTATGGCAGTTGTGATAATAATTGATAAGATAATGGCAAAAATTAACGGCACTCCCAAACTTATAAAGCTTACCACACTAATCGCCCCTATCATTACAAATTCGCCTTGGGAAAAATTTATAACATCTGATGAGTTATAAATTATCGCAAAACCCAAACCCACCAAAGCATAGATTGAGCCTACGGTAATGCCTGTTATTAAAAATTGCAATAATTGCTCTGTCATTTAAAAACACAAAATAAAAAATAACATTATACAAAAATTCTAAAATTTAATTTGACTTTTAACAAAAATAATATTAAAATAATTTTTTTTATTTTTAAGGAGACTTATCTAATGTTTAACCACAAATATTTCATTACGATTATCATATCTTTATTGTTTGTCACTAATTCTTTGATGGCAAATGCAGCAGGCGATAAACTGACGATAGTAACATCGTTCCCATCTGATTTAACCAAGGTTTTTAAAGCAGAATTTAATAAAATCTACCCTAAAATTAAATTAGAGATATTGAAAAAGAAAACCACAGCCGGTGTCAAATACATTCAAGAGACAACATCTAATAATACCACAGATTTATTTTGGGCCTCAGCCCCTGATGCCTTTGAAGTTTTGAAAGATGATTCGTTATTACAAAAATTTGAAAGTAGCGTTAAGGGTTTACCAGATAAGGTTGGTGCATTTCCGGTTAATGATCCAGAGGGTTATTACAAAGGTTTTGCTGCCGCAGGTTATGGCATAATGTGGAATACTCGTTATTTAAAAGCCAAAAAAATCCCAGCACCAAGCGAGTGGGTTGATTTAACAAAACCTGTCTATCATAACCATGTAGGAATGTCAGCACCATCACGCTCTGGCACAACTCATTTAACAGTTGAGACAATTTTACAAGGCAAGGGTTGGGACAAAGGCTGGCAGATGTTAAAACAAATCTCTGGCAACTTTAAAACTGTTACCGAACGTTCTTTTGGTGTGCCAGATGGAGTTAATAGTGGTAATTTCGGTGTGGGTATAGTAATTGACTTTTTTGGTTTATCCTCAAAAGGCTCAGGCTTTCCAGTTGAATTTCATTATCCGACCTCAACAACTTTGGTGCCTGCTAATATCGCTATTGTATCCAAAGCACCTAATAAAGAAAACGCGGGGAAATTTATCAATTTTCTATTATCAAAAAAAGGGCAAGAATTATTATTACACCCTAAAATCCGCCGTTTGCCAGTTAATCCTGCTACCTATGCCAAGGCTCCCGCTAATTTCCCTAATCCTTTTAAGGACTCATCAATCGGCAGTGCGGTTAAATTTGATTTAAAAAAATCTAAAAACCGTTATAACTTAGTTAATTCTATGTTTGATGTGATGATTACTTATCGCTTAGAAGATTTGCGTGATGCAACAAAAGCTATTCAAGATGCAGAAAAAATATTGGCTAAAAAACCAAATGTCGATGCTAGTAAATTAGTAGCCGAGGCTAAAAGTTTAATTGCTAAAACTCCAATAAGTGAGGCAGAATCTTTCAAAGAAGAATTTGCCGGCATCTTTAAGAAAAAACGCAAAAAGAAAACGGACAAAGTTACAGGGCGTCAAGCAGAGGTGGAACAACAATGGGATGCGTTTGTAGTTAAAAACTACAAAAAAGCCAAAGAGTTAGCCATCCAAGCTCAAAAAATGTAATTTGATTTAACTTTAATTTAAGTGTCGCTCGCATTCGTTCATAAAAACCTTGGATTCAAGGCATTAGCAATTCTCATCGGTATATTTTTGCTGGTGTTTTTGATAATCCCGGTCTCCAAGGTTTTTTTTGTTGCATTTGAAGATGCAGGCACGGGGGCATTTACCCTCATAAATTTTATTGATTTTTTCAAAACCTCCCTTTTTATGGAGTCGGCTTGGAACTCTTTTTATGTTGCTGGAGTTTCAGTAGTTATTGCCTCTGCTATTGCTTTGCCTTTGGCTTATTTTACCTCACGATTTAATTTTGGTGGCACAGTTTTAATCCAAACCTTAGGAATTGTGCCACTTATTATGCCACCATTTGTAGGGGCTGTTGCTATGCAATTGCTGTTTGGCACTAATGGCAGTTTAAATCTTTTTCTGGGAGATGTTTTTGGCTGGAATATCCCATTTATGGAAGGTTTAAATGGCGTTATATTTGTCCAAAGTATTCATTATTTCCCATTTATCTTAATAAATTTATCGGCAAGTCTGGCTAATATTGACCGCTCAATGGAAGAGTCTGCTTTGTCTCTTGGTTCATCTGGAATGCGATTATTCAGACGAATTGTCTTGCCACTTGGAATGCCGGGTTATATAGCAGGAGCCTCATTGGTTTTTATCAAGGTTTTTGATGATCTTGGCACACCACTATTATTAAATGTTAATAATATGTTAGCCCCACAAGCATATTTGAGAATATCATCCATCGGTATATCCGACCCTATGGGTTATGTCATCTCGGTTATTTTAGTTGTAATATCTTTGCTTGCTATGTATGTGGCATTTTTGGCTATGCGTGGCAAAGAATACTCCACGACTCAAAAAGGCGGTGGCGGTTTGATGAAAAGAGAGTTAAGTTTTAAAGAAAAAATTGGTGTTTATGCCATAATTTTAACTATTCTATCGGTTGTTTTATCCCCTCATCTTGCTTTGACTTTATTATCATTTAGCACTATTTGGTCATATAGTATCTGGCCAGACGCTTATACTATTGCCCATTATACCGAAGCCATAGGCTCCGCCGGACACTTTATTACTAATACTATGTTATATGCAGGAGTTGCCGCGACCATTGATATTATTTTAGGCACAGCAATAGCTTATATCGTTTGGCGAACAGGAATCAAGGGACGAAAAGCTTTGGATTATATGGCAATGTCAGCATTGGCAGTGCCGGGAGTTGTCTTAGGTATTGGTTATTTACGCACATTTCACTCAACAAATATGCCATTTACGGATATCCCGCTTACTCAATTTTGGTTGATAATTATCATCGCTTTGGCAATTCGGCGGTTACCATTTGCCCTGCGAGCTTGCACGGCAGCTTTGCAACAGGTATCAATTGCATTAGAAGAGGCAGCGGGCAGTCTTGGGGCAAAAAAATATAGCACGATTAAAAAAGTTGTTGTGCCTTTGATGACAGGCGGTATCTTAGCAGGGTTTGTTACAAGTTTTGCCACAGCAGCCGTTGAGCTCTCTGCCACTTTGATGTTAGTGTCCGCAGAATCTGATGCCCCCATAGCTTATGGAATTTATGTTTTTATGCAATCTGCCGCAGGACGAGGTCCAGGAGCTGCATTGGGGATTGTGGCAGTTTTAATTGTCGCTTTGGGGGTATATGTATCAGGGCGAATAATCAAAAATGCTGACAAAAAAAATGCCATTACATCCGATAACTAATAAGAGGTTTATTACATAATGTCCACAAAACAACAAAGCAATAGCATAAGTATTCAAAATTTAAGTTTAAGTTTTGGCAAAACCGAAGTTTTAAAAAAAATTGATTTAGAAATCCAAGCTGGTGAGTTTTTTTCATTTTTGGGTCCATCAGGCTCTGGCAAATCAACTCTATTGCGTGCCATCTCAGGTTTTGGTCCGACACCATCTGGCAGTATAAAAATCGGTGATGATGACATCACAAATTTGCCTGCCTGGCGGCGAAATGTCGGGATGGTGTTTCAAAGTTATGCCCTATGGCCTCATATGAGCGTGCGAAAAAATGTCGCTTTTGGTTTGGAGGAGCGAAAAATTGCTAAAAAAGAAATTAACAGGTTGGTTGATGAAGCTTTGGATTTAGTCTCTTTAAAAGATTTGGCAGACAGACACCCCTCTCAATTATCAGGCGGACAACAACAAAGAATCGCTTTGGCAAGAACTATTGTTGTCAAACCGCGAGTTTTATTATTAGATGAGCCTTTGTCAAACTTAGATGCAAATTTAAGAGTGCAAATGCGTCGAGATATTTTATCCTTGCAAAGAAGGCTCGGGCTTACGACAATTTTTGTAACCCATGACCAAGAAGAGGCCAACACGATATCAGACAGAATGGCAGTTTTGGATGATGGCATTATCCAACAAATTGGCAGCCCCGTTGATTTATATGATAACCCTGTCAATCGTTTTGTTGCCTCATTTTTGGGGAGTGCTAATATTATTTCAGGGCAGATAAAAAACCAGCAATTTAAAAGTAGTAATAATTTAACCTTAGAAACAAATATAAAGAAAAATAAAAAATGTGATTTAATTATTCGCCCACAATCTATCGACATATCCACAACAAAAAAACAAAACAAAAACTCATATCAACTAACAGGGCAAGTTTTATATTTTGAGTTTTTAGGACAAACAGTTCGTTATTTTGTTGAAGTGCAAGGACACGAGTTTATCATTGACTGCCAACACACCAAAGATAAAAAAATTATCAACAACAATGAAAAAGTTTTTTTGAATATTACAACAGATCAAATTCTTTTTCTTTAAAAATGAATTTTAACCCAGTTATTTTCTGTTGATTTATAATATTTTTCAATTTTTGGGTGACAAGTTTTGCTACTACAACTGCCACTTGTCGGACAACCTGCCTGAATTGTCATTATTTTTTTTTCTATGACTAACTTATCTATCATAAGTTTTGCTAAGTTTTCGCTCATATCAAAATGAATCGCAATATCTGATAATTTGCTTGAATCTCTTTTTTTTATATATTCTTCAATTTCTATTAACATATCTATTGCTCGCAGTGCCGACAAGATTTAGAGGTTTTTAATGGTTGTTGTCTGGGAACGAGTTTTGTGTTATTCTTACTCATAATTTTGACACTAAAAAATATTCCAATAAACACACAAGCAGAAATTCCTAACCATAACAAACTTGTTGCCAAGTGTTGATTTATTGTGCCAATTTGATAAAAAATAACAGCGGTAAAGTATGCTAAAATAGTAGACCAACCAATACCGATTATTCCCCATTTATTGCCTGCCTCTTTAACCATCGCACCTGCGGCTGCAAAACAGGGGGCATAGAGTAAAATAAACAATAAATAAGCATAAGCACCCACCGCTCCATCAAATCTTTGACGCATTTGTCCGAATGTTCCCTCGTCTACCTCTTGTGATTTTGCCGCCGCTTTTATATTATCGGCATCATCTAAAATACTAAAACCTAATGGGTCCAAAATAAGCTCTGATAAGTTTTTTAAATTCGCAGGAATTGTGGATATCGCCTCTGATAATCCGCCGATTAAAGAATATTCTTGCTCTTCTTCTTGTTCTTGGTTTTTATTAGCCGCTGCGGTGTAAAGTGTATCAAGTGTGCCAACAACTACCTCTTTTGCCAAAACTCCTGCGACAATGCCAACTGTTGCTTGCCAATTATCCTGGTTTATTCCCATCGGCTTGAATATGGGGGTTATGGATTTTGAAACTGATGATAACATTGATTTATCCGTATTTTCATTACCAAAACTAAAATCTGTTCCCAGTGAATTAGTAATATTGATGAAAGCGACAGCAAGCACAATTATTTTGCCAGCGCTGACAATAAAACCACGAGTTTTATGCCACATATTGATAAACAACTCTCGCAAAGCAGGCAGTTGATATACCGGCATTTCAATAATTAAAGGCTGGGGTTTATTGCCTCCCAAAGCAGGACCAAATAATTTTGCTGTAATCATCGCAAAGATTATTCCTATTAAATATAAAGACAAAACAATAGTGGCAGCATAGGATGAAAAAAATGCAGCGGCGAACAAAGCATATACCGGTAGCCTTGCCCCACAACTCATAAAAGGCGCCATCAATACGGTTAAAATCCTCTCACGTTCTGTGCCTAAGGTGCGAGCTGCCATAATCCCCGGCACATTGCAACCAAAACCTATGATAAGTGGCACGAATGATTTCCCAGAGATGCCAACTCTTCGCATCATCCGATCCATTACAAAAGCTGCCCTTGACATATAACCTGATTCTTCTAAAAATGTTAAAAATAAATATAGTGCCATTATAATCGGAATAAAAGTTGCCACAACTTGCACACCACCGCCCAGACCATCGCCGATGATTACTTGTAACCATTGTGGGAAATTCAAAAAACTTAAAATCTCTTTTGTGCCGTCAATAAATATTGTGCCTGCTGCCATATCAAAAAAATCAATAAAAGCACCGCCTACATTGATGCTGATAAAAAACAATACATACATAGCAATTAAAAATATTGGCAAGGCTGTGTATTTTCCTAACACAAGTTTGTCAATCTTATCACTCATCGAGCGACTGGCACGCCCTTTGCGAAAAATTATATCTTGCGATAAATTATGTGCCTCATTAAATCTATAATCGGCAATCCTAAAACTCAATGATGATTTATGATCGGCAAGCCTATCTATCGCTTCATTTATTTTGTGGTTTTTTGACTCTTGTGCTGTCATCCCGATTAAAATCTCACGCCTGGATAATTTATCTTTTTGAATCAGGTTTTTTATCTCGTTATCAATGGCATCACCGTATGATATAGCTGTAATGGATTTTTTTTGAGTATAAGCTTTTTCAATTTGAGATAATATTTTATCACCTGCTTTTTTGTGGCGCATACTAATAGGCACAACAGGACAAGATAATTTATCGGTTAAGGCAGGCAAATCAATGGCTATGCCCTCTTTTTTGACAACATCCATCATATTTAAAACCAGCAGGCATTTCAAACCCATATCTCGCAATTGCAAAGTTAAATATAAACCCCGATCCAAAGTGCTGGCATTGATAATATTGATATATAAATCATTAGGATTTTCTAAAATATAATCACGAGCTATGTGTTCGTCCGTTGAATCCGCTTGTCCTAAATCATACAATCCAGGGAGATCTATAACTTCATATTTTTTATTATTATAATTATAATTACCGGTTTTTTTATCAACTGTGACCCCCGCCCAGTTGCCTACTCGTTGGTTTAACCCGGTGAGTTTATTAAAAACAGTTGTTTTGCCCGAATTAGGGTTACCGATTAAAACTATTTTCATTTTTTGTCTCCGATTTCAATTTGTGATGCAACATCAGAGCCGATACTAAACAAACCAGATGGACTTTTTATGACAACATCTCCTGCTCTGTTGCGGAGTATTTCAATTTTTGTGCCTTTGGCTACGCCCATACTCATCAATCTTTTTTGAGTATTTTCAGGAGCATTGATAGCAACAATACAACTACAACTGCCCTCTTTGGAGCAAGATAAACAATCGTCATCGAGAGAGCGGTCGTTTTTAGACAATATAGAAGTTAATTTTTTAAACATTTTGAAATACCTAAACCATAGAACTGCATATGATAATCATTCTTATTTGCATTGTCAAGTATTTTTTTAATTTATCTCTATTTAGGGTGATTTTTTCTACAAAAATGCTAAATAAATTTATAAATTTAAATTATTGATTAAAATAATAAATGTAATAAAATCATTATGTTGTGATGAATATATCATAAAAAATACATTAATAATTCTTAACAATAAAGTGATTATTGCATAAAAATGTTTATTGTCTACGATGTTGCTTTGGTGGCAACATTTTTTTTATTTTTTGGAGATTTAATTATGAGAGACCTTTGCATAATTCAAGCACAATTTATAAAACACATAAAATGCACCTTTTTACAGCAAAAATTCGTCAAATAGCAAGCTATTTTCCTCATTTTTGCTGTAAAAATGCACTATTTTCTG
>Ga0164315_10000619_pt1 | contig 25220 bp, 57 predicted proteins | sample GuaBasSedimGuay6_FD_113737 | JGI IMG/M metagenome (GOLD analysis project Ga0164315, IMG submission 113737) | Subseafloor sediment microbial communities from Guaymas Basin, Gulf of California, Mexico - Guay6, Core 4569-2, 0-3 cm | ecosystem: Environmental > Aquatic > Marine > Hydrothermal vents... | reverse complement strand
CAAAAAATACAGGTTTCCGTTAAGTACTTTTACTTAATGGAGACCAAAAATGTATTTTCAAGATAAAAAAGGATTCTATGCTTATCATTATGATATCATAGGAGAAATGTTTACTGTTCGTTACCCTACTTTGGAGGATTTTTTTAGAACACATTCTGAATTTTTCATTTCTAATGCTATAGTTAATGAAATTTTCAAACATATCACTGGTAATATTAAAGAACATTACTTCACTTCTCATTATGCTACAGCAGTTTATGATGAATGCGGTAATCTTTATACTAGAGATAGACTTCTTGGCTTATATCGCGATTGGATCAGAAAAAGAAATGATGATTGGGTTTCTCCTTGGATGTTACGTTTTCATACTGGAAGAAAACGTTCTTGTTACGGTGGTCACAGAAGAATCAGAACTTTCCAAGAAGGAAAAATGTGGTTTGATGTTGATCCTGAATATAACATAAGAGGTAGAGCTGGAAGAAGCAAAGCTAACTTACCTGATACATGGGATGATTATTACCGTCACACTGAGAAAAACTGGAAATCTCAAAGAAAAACTAAACACCAATATAAATAAAAACTAAAGGTTTTATAGTACATGCTAAATAAATAGCATTGTAATATAAAACCTTTTTTTCGTTTAGGAGAACAGATATGAGTGAAGAAGTAGAATACATTTATTTAAGATTTTCAAAAGCTAAAACTTTTGCATCCTGGTTAGTATCAACATGGACTGGACAATGGCCTTCTCATTGTGAATTTGTAACAGGGCCCGGTAAATATTTGGGTTCAGATATTGATACTGGTGTTGCATATATTGATGATGAATATTATAAAGATGTTGAATTTAGCAGAGATGAATATTATAAAGTAATGGTAACAGCTACTGAAAAAGTAGAAATTATGAAACATGCTGAATCTATGTTAGGTAAAGAATATGATACATGGGCTTTAGTTGGTAATATGTTTAGAAGAAATTGGCAACAAACCAAAAAATGGTTTTGCTCAGAATTAATTGCTTATGCCTTTGAAAAAGGTGGTAGATTATTAATAAGAGATAGAAGAAACCGTGTGACTCCTGGTGATCTTTTATTATCTACGTTATTGATACAATGCAAAAAAGAAGATATAAAATTCTGATTAACTGTGATATAATAGTACTTCATTTAGGTGGAGTATTATTATGTTTGATAACTGGACCTGGTATTTAGGATTTTTTAACAATATATCAGATTTTTTAATTATAAACTCATTATTCGTTTTGGTAGCTGGTGCAGTTTTAGCTAAATCATTTTTACATGTTAGTGACTTACCTGATAAACATAATCCTGGATTTAGAATTATGATATTGGGATCGTTTGGTTGGATAATGGGAACTATTATTGGAATATTTTAAACAATAAAAAAGCCGAGTGTTTATCAACATGTCGGCTTTCTCTAGCTTTGGTAATGAGGTGCTATTTAAACCTCAGGTAATTATGCTGCAATAGCTATATCACCGTAAAATTCATCATTTGCGATTAAATTTAATTGATTTTAAAGTTTTTTCTTAACTACTCATCAGATAATCTTTCACTAGACTGTCGAATCCAATTCATCCCCAATATTTAAATTGAGATTGTGGAGATGGCGGTGTCGAAACCGCGTCCATCCTACCTATTAAATTATCGTCATCTGAATTCTTTATATTCCAGGTTTGTCGCCGCCATCTGGTTCTATATCACCCGAACCGGCACCAATTGTAGAGGGCTGTTCATCACTAATAAATAATACATTCCAATCTAACCATAGATCTTCTTCATTACAATGTTGAACTCTCATATTAACCACCCCAACCTTCACTAAAAACTGGGTCGCAAACAGTTTCTTTAGAACCAAGCTCTTTAGTACAAGTACCATGATCTTGTTCAATTATTGATTTTTCGTCTCTATAACCTTCTCTCATATTAACCACCTTAGCTCCTGAATAAATTATATCCCATCCGCCATTTTTATGTTGTTTTACTGACCAATTCATATTAACCACCCCAATCGCCATTAATTCCACTTGGAGTTACCCATGGAAATGGACCTGGTATAAGTTTTGGAATTGGTTGTACATCTATAAGACCTACTTCACCTTTCATAATTATTTCCCCCAATCTAAGTCTAAATCTTCTTGATATTCTTTATCCATCTCAATATCAAAAGGTTTATCTTTAATAAATTTATTTATACCTTTAATATCAAAGTCGTCGCCACAGTCATATGATAATGTTAAATGAGGAATATAAGATGGGAAATCCCAACTTCCTTTATGCTCATCCATTAAGCTCTTATGTCTGGCTGATAGTTCTTTACATTTAAACTGTAACACTAAAGCTTGCTTAGGATTATCACCCTGTGTAGGCCAGATGTTACATTTAACTGCATTACCAACTATTATATCATCTAACTTACCTAGTGGTAAATAGTCAGGTAAATGTTTTCTTGAAAATAATAAAGTAGAATGAAAATCTGAATTTTTAGTTTTATTCTTAATATCGAATTGTTTACATACGCTATTAATTTTCTTAATAGTTTTAGATGTAAATCTCATTCCAGCATAAGTACCTTTTGATTTGGTATTTTTTATTTCAAAAAGTTTCATTTACTTGATGCAGCTTCTAATTTATTTAATATAGATTTTAATTTAGATACACCTAGATTTTCTAATGGTACTTCTATTTGGGTTCCATCAATTTTATAATCAAGAACTATAGTATATGAACCCATGGCTTTTTTGATAGATTTACCAAGAGCACTAATTTTTCTATCTTTATTTTTAACCGATACATTTGTATCAATCTTAACTTTATTGATATGTTTTCTCAAATCATATATTTTTTTAAACACAGATTCTGCAGAATCTGCTTCATTCAAATTCTGCATTTTGCTTGTTAGATATGAATGAAAATTTACTTTTGCGTCAGTTTCATTTTCATTCACAATATTTTCAATCATGTCTTTTAACAATGTCATTTTTTAATTCCTTTGATATTCCATTATATTTTACAGTCCATACCTGTTTCTTTTAAAATTATGTCATGAATCCAAAGTTTAATTGTATATTCAGTTGATATTAATTCGTTATTAAAAACTTCATCGAATATTCCAACTTGACAATCTACTCCATTATCATGATATCTTAACACATATGTAATGTTACTATTATTATTTATACATTTACTTGAAATTCTTTTAATCATTCTCGTCTTATAAGTTTGCTATACTTAATTATGGGATATTCCTTGGACTTCCATGCTCCATCGGTCCAATATTTTTTGATTAATTCGTTATAAGGAAAAAACTTATCGCATTCATAATTTTTATCAATCCTAGTTATATATACACTCGATAATTCCCATTTTATGGCTTCTTCGAAAATATTTCCGCCACCTATAATAAAAATATCTTTCATTGTATCGGCTGTTCCAATGGCATGTTCCATTGAATCATAAACTAAAATTTCAGGAGATATATAATATGAAGGATCTCTTGATAATACAACACAATCTCTACCTGGTAAAATATTTACTTTGCCCATGAAGTTAGCAATATCTTCATAAGTTTTTCTGCCCATGACACAAGTATTGCCCATGGTTAAATTTCTAAAATGTTTTAAATCCTCTTTTGCAAATGGTTCGTTTATCCATGGTATAGCTCCATCTTTGGAAAAACCATGTTCACTATCTAACGCTACTATTAAATTTATTTTCATATTTTAAACTAATAATCCTGGAGACTCCGAATGAGATATAATTTCTCCATTTGTCTTACGTGTAGTACCATTTTCACAATACCCTAATAATTTATTTTTACCATCATATACTTTACAACCATCATTAGTATCAACAGTACGATATATAATTTTACCTTTACCATTTCTAACTTTCATAAATCACCTTAAAAATTTACTAATTCTAAAAGTGCTCCATCACATACTGAATCATCTTCCGCCCTCGCTACCGTTCTTCGTGCTGCTAAATGTGGATTTGCAACTAAATGCATATAAACCCCAAATTGACAACATCCGACCTCAGTTCCATAAACTTTTAATTCATCCTGATTTTCATTAAAAATTTGAGTACCATTCGCAAAAATATTCTGCATATTCTCATGGAATTCTAATTCTGGAAATAATTTCTTTTGGTTTTCTCGTATCCATATGATAGCATTACCATACTCTTTTTTAGATATACCCGGGAATAATTTATCTAGAGTAGCTCTAGCACCAGGACCTGGTTTACAAAATCTATCATCATTATCAAATCTTAATACTGGGTTTACTGAATTACTAGTAGAGCAATGGTATCCATAATAATCACCAATACCTCGATGTTTTGTTAAAATGTTATATGTTTCTTCTAAACTATTAGACTTTAACATATCATCTACTGTTCCATCAGTAATAAATGAAGCTACCCATTCAGCTAAATCAAATGTTCTAATCTTTTGTTCAGGTTTATCATACTTATTTCTACAGAAATTTCGACCAGCAGTTTGAAGACTTGTATGAAGTTCAGTTGAGCCCCATATTGGTACCTTATTAGCTTTAGCGTTATGAGCTATTTCTCTCATATCATCGGTATAAATTTTATCACCTTTGGCAATTCGTTCAAAATCTACATGAGCTTTTAATGGATCTTTAATATTTGTTAGAGTTTGGTGAATACCACGAGCACCATAGAAATGAGAGATAATAGTATTACATATCTTATTTCCAGGGCTTAAATCTGCATCATCTAATGATACAATATTTTCACAAATATACCTCATCCTGTCATCTAGTGTAATAACTGGATGAAAATATTCAGTATTCTTATTTAAGGCTGGTATCTCTTTACCATGTCTATCTAATGGTAAATAATTATCAGGTATCCAACCCTGATTTATACAAGCATTTTCATTTACTTTTAAGAAAAAATGTGATAAATCCTTAAGTAATTCTGGATCTATTGATGTTTCAAAGTTCATTAATTACCCTTTATTATTATTGTTATCGGGTTTATTTATTAATCGTATAGATCTGATTTTTCTTCTTCAATTATTGGTTTAATAACTTCATTATAGTGTTTTTTCAATAATTCCATTATAGCCATACCATCACCTTTCAATGGTCTTAAATCACTTAATGGTATATGATCAAATTTTACAGATCTAATATTCATAGCATCTATATCAGAAAAATCATATTCTCTATCTATAACATCTTTTCTACTCAAAACTATATTCATTAATTGAAGTTGTTGGAATACACATATAGGATCTATAAAATCTACATCCCATTCTTCCATTAATAAATTCAATACTTTAAACATTTTCAAATAATCAGATTTATTAAAACCATGTAATTCTAATGCTAATACTTCAACATAATGTGGTAATGATTTGTTAAGAATATAATATTCGCCGCCTTCAATATCAATTTTAACAATAGTTGGTTTATATTTATCCAATACTACATCAAAATTTAACGCTTTAACAGTCTGTTTATGGAAAGTATTTTCATTAATTTTTTCTTTAGTATTAACTTTGCCAGAACATGCAGAATTTTTATTATCTTTGATAACAAATGTTACTTCTTCTGAATCATCTCCAACCACTGCAGCTTCAAACAGCGTTATATCTTTTATTCCAGCCTTATGAACTACGATATAATCATCTTGTTTTAATAGATTATAAGATAATAACTCAAAATTAAATGGATCAGGTTCGAAACATATTAAATGTTTAATACCAGCATCTAAGGCGATTTTACCAAAGCCACCAATATTTGCACCCAAATCCATTACAACATCAGTAGGTTTAAATAAAATGTCAGAATAATTGGTAATACATTCTTTAATCATTGCTGAATCAGACGTATCAGGTCTAATCGTGATATCCATTTTTTTGTCTTTAACACCATCTACTTCAATTTCATTAAAGTCAGGTTTACCAAAATATTTAAATTTCATGATACTAAACCTGTACCGAATACCATATTATTATTTTGATATGCATCTAATTTAATTTTATCATCTTGTGTTTTAGTATTATGGAGTTTTGTATCAACATATTGAATATTAATAACATTATGTATATCATCGCCCCATAGGCCCAATGCAAGAGATTCTTTTATACCTATTATATGATCTAATTGCATATCATTACTAAAAAGATATATTCCAGATTTAGCACATTTGATAAATGGATATATAATACCTGTTACAGAATCTCTATATAATCGAATTCCTTGATAGTGCATTCTTTTAACATTATCTTCAAGTAATTTATTATTCCATAATATCCCAGTAAGTTTAGCACGAGGTCCGCTTGTACCTCTAGTTATAGCATTGGCAACATATTTACCTTTATAGATATAATCTGCTGAATATGTAGGATTATTTTTACCAACACTTAATGGATTTCTGCGTTTATAAGCTTCAAAAAAATCGATTAAAGTATTTTCAGATATTACTCCTGGATGATTTTCATATATTAAATCATTTTGGGAAAAAGTTGATTCTAATATATTTTTTTCTTTAAATTTAAATTTACTTAAATCCATTTTATTCACCTTGTTATAATAGCTTCATATTGATCTTTAGTTAGTTCACCTGAAATAATATTTAAAGCATTAAAGGTGTCTAACATTTCTCTATTACGTTGATAATCTCCACTCAAAAAATCAGAATTTTCACACTTAACTTCTTTATATAAATGTCTTGATCTTAAATGCAAAGCGTATTTAGCAAAACTTGGATTCTTTCTAGAAAATCCAAACCACTTAAATGTTGGATCAAATTTTTGCAATAGTTTAATCATATGCAACACATTACCAACAAATCCACAATCTTTAGTCATTAATTCACTTTCAAATTCACTAAAAATATATTGGCTATAATCTCCAGCATATCCATTAGTTAAAATTTCAATTCTAAGATTATCTAATGGATCATCAGCACCTAATGCTACCTTTAACTGATACTGATTTATCAATATCAACCGCTCAATATTTGTCATATTTATCCTCTCTTTCTATAAATTTACAAGTACTATTATAATAATTTTAACAATACATGTATACTCATAATCATTCATAATAGTAACTAATTACTTCAGCAACATCATATACAGGATCTAAAAATTCATCAGGTAAATAATCTTCAGTCCAACATAAAAATTCTCCATGTGCAGATTTTTTATCAAACTTATATTTTTCTATTAATTCTTTCATGAAAATAAAACTATATTGATCTCTAGTCATACCTCATTACCTTCAGCATCTCTTCTAACATTACCTTTCTCAATAAGATTGTGTAACAAAATTATAACATTTACCCATGGACATTGATCTCTAATAACAGCAGCTTGTATCTCATCATCTTCAAAAAAATTTACAACTTTAATATCATACATTTTTAAGGTTATGATAACATTAGCTTTATGACCACCAGAAGATTCACGGGTTTTATCTTTAAATTTTAGAGGATTAAAATATACTCGATTTTCTATTCCTCTATTTTTTAAATATTGTTCTGTTTCTGATTTTTCTTCAATAGATCTACCAGTAATAATAATATCATTAGGACCAGGATATACTCCACCGCCTGGAATAGATATTACACCATCACAATCAAACCCGTTTATCTCAGTCATATTATATCGCTCTTTTATGATCAGTTAAAACCATTTCTTTAAAATGGATATTAAGTTCTGCAGCATTTGGATTAGAATCTTTTAATTGACATTTAGTGAATTTGGTTAATTCTCTACGAGCTAATGAAACACATTCAGATTTTGCCAATCCAACAGCCATATCTACAGGCGGTGTTTTTTGTGTAGCAGCAGAAGCTCCATGAATAGCTCCAACAATACCAAGTTCTGAAGCAACTTTACATAATCTAATAGCATCAATAACTACGCCAGCACTATTTGGACTATCAGCTACAGACAAATCAGCAGTGAATTCTATAGGAGAACCACAAAAACCTTCAGCTTTAATTAACCAATGAGCTCGTTTATTATCACCTAATGTTTTAAAATATTGAGCTGGTCCAGCATGAATAGTATCAGGTAAAACTTTCTTTTCATGTAAATCATTTTGACGTTTGATTACATTTTCTTTAGATATTTTCTTTGATGCTAATCGTTCAGGATCTTGCATATTTAAGAAATCACAATTACCACCAACATTATCCTGATAATGCATAGTAACTTCATGGCCACGAGTAAATAATAATTCTTGAAGGGCTGCTGATATAATACTAGCACCAAATTGAGAACGCATATCATCGCCAATTATTGTTAAACCAGCATCAATAAATCGTTGTTCCCATTTAGGATCAGATGCAATAAATACTGGGATACAATTAACAACATGGACTTTAGCTTCTAACGCGCATTCCATCCAGAATTCTGTAGCTAATTGAGAGCCAACTGGTAAATAGTTAAGAATAACATCGATTTCTTTATCTTTTAATTTTTCAACAATATCTTCTTTAGACATTGCAAATTTATTATCTAATGGCACATGAGCGTTAAGTTTATCTTGATGATTTAACATCATAGGACCAATACCATCTAATCTTGGAGCTTGTAATACAAGAGTACCACAACATACATCGGAAGCATCTTCTTTAAGAGTGACAGCATTATTCGGTTTAGCGTTTATAGCATCAAATAAGAATGTTCCAACCTTTCGATAATCTACATCCCATGCTGCTTTAAATTGAATATTACCAGCTCTATATCCGCCAATATCTGCTAACATAATTCCATTAATGTCATTTGACATATCATTTTGATAGAATGAAACTCCCTCTACTAAAGATTTAGCACAGTTTCCTACACCTACAATGGCGACATTTATTTTCTTCATTTAATTTCCTATTTCAGTTTATGAGGGTCGTTGATCTTCATTATGAAGAGGTAGGACCTAATGTTCATTTCAGTTTTTATTTTTAAAATGGAGACATTGACATCAAACTCTGATAGTTTGACATGTAGGTCTCCATTGTATATATTTATTAAGTAGTTGTAAAATTAATCTTCTAAACCCATATAAAATTCATTAGAATCTCTAGATTTATCATCATGACCATATAGTGCATCGATAATAACATTACCCATCATTCTATCAGAAACAGTTAATGAAAAACCTAATTCATTAGCATTTGTATCATATGGTTTAATATTAGTAGCTCCAAGACTAGCAGCAGTTTCCATCGCTGTATCTAAATCTTCTGCTATGTCAAGTTCAAATGAAATTGATTCATTTATCTGTAATACTTCCTGTAATAATGTCATTTTAATTTCCTTCAAATTATTAATTTATTTATACTTTCTAAACGTCATAGGACCATTTTTAAAAACATCAACATATAACCATTTAAAAATTAACAAGACTTTCAAGTTCAGCTTTTTCAGCAATTTTAACATTTTCATCTACAGGCCAATAGTTTGTTCTATGTAACATAGGAGCTAAATGTACCGATTTAGGACGTTCCATACATTCTTTCATATATTCTAAAGGAGACATTTCATACCATTCTTCCGGCCATTCATATAAATCCCAATTATTAAATTGACATATAGTTTTTAAGGCATTATTAAATACTCGTACCAAATTTGCCCGTTCAGCTTGAGTACCATAGAAATTGGAACCTTCAAATTGACCAGTTTTAGGTAATTTTCTAGATTCATCTTCAATTGGTAATAAGCAAACTAATTCAACAGTAGCAGGATTTAAATCTTTAATTTGTTTGACATATTCAATAAGAAGATGGGCTAAAGCTTTAGCAGGATCTTCTTCTCTCATTAAATGATGTCTAACATCAATATTACCATAATATAATGTAAGATGAGAAAATTCTGGATTCATACCAGCATCTTCAATTTCTTTACGAAGGGTTTTACGAAGTACACCTCTAAGAGTTCTAGAATCTTTTCGTAAAATCATACTACCAGATTTCCAAGCAGAAAACACATGAGAATCACCCATTGTTAAACTGTTGGAATTAGTATTAGAATAAAATGATGTAACATTTTTACATGTTTCTGTAACAGCATCCCAATCAATATCTCTCCAATAATCATCACAAGATTTTAAGCGACCTTTACATAATTCACCATAATCTGGCATTGGTATATCTAAAGATATTAATTTACATTTAGGATTAACTAAACGTTCGAAGAATTTAGCACTTTCTTCTTTAGCGCCGCCAAAAAGGTTAAGAGCTCCTTTGAATTCCATCCCATGATAGAGATAAACTACATCATAGTCATCCCATGATTCTTTATCATGAAGTACTGTTACTTCAGTACCCCATTCGTCAGATAATTGTTTTGCTCTCATATGAGCCCAACCATTTTTATGACTTCGTATATTATTTGTCAGTTTACCACCAACTAAATCAATTGCGATTTTTGTCATTTTTAATTTCCTATTTTTTTGTTGTTATTTCACCAGTTTTACTATAATGTTCCAATAAATAAAACTGGCGTTCGTATATATGTAATGAACCAGCATTCCATATTATATCACCTTTTTCAAGGTTTGGATATATTTCTTTTAAATCATCATAAAGTTTATGTTGTACATATTTATGCCATGCTAAATCATTTCTATACCCGGCCCAAGCGTCATTAGATCTCATTGTAACATAAACAATTAATTTATTATGTCTAATAAAATATTGGGCGGCAGTTGTACAAATAAAATCACTTTTACCATTATAATTAAAATCAATCCACATATCAGGTCTAGTGTATATCATCTGTCCACGACGTGTTGCCTGGTTAGACGATAACTCTTGTAATACATTATCATATTGACTATAATTATCTGGACTCCAGATACACCACCCATAATTTGAATTTATATATCCATCTTCTGTTGCGACACGTTGCCAGATTTTGGGAATATCTCCTGGTATATCATTAACATTAAGAGATTGAGATTCATACCAGGATATTTCTCTGTTGATATAATCTTGGTTAATTTTACCAAATATTACATCTTCATCAGCTATAAATTGGGCTCCAATAAGTTCTACACAATCTATATGATTTTGACCACTTTCATCTCTTACAAATTCTCTAGAATTGTATAGATTAACTAATTGATTTCTTATATTTTCTACTGTTTGCATTTATTCTCCGATAAATTTATGTTCGCTTATATAACTTCCATAAATCCAGTTATATATTTTTTGAGCATCTGGCCAACCATCATCTGATATAGTGATTAATTTTTTATTTGGAATACTAGATCTTTCATATCCAGCAACAAACATATCACCAATTTTATCAAATTCTTCTGCAGACTGTTCAATAGAATGACCATCTTCTCTACTTATTATATCATCACCGTTATCAGTGAGTACTATTAAATAAGTTTTTTCGCCAATAAGTTTCATTACTTGTTCTTCAAGTTCCCAAATATATTCAGAATCTGCATTTCTAAATAATGGACCGTAACATGTTTCACCAATATGAAATCTATCGGCTAACACTGTAAATCTACTAGAACCTAACACCATTTCTAACATCAGTTCAAATACTTCTGAATAATGTTCGATATTCCATTCTTGTCCAGTATTTTTAGGAGGTCCACTTGACGATAACGTAATAATCCTGGGAGTATCAATCATAGATCTTAATTTTCTTAATAGAGTACTCTTACCACAATTATCTTGACCTTCTACTATTATAAGTTTTTCATTAGTATCAAACATTATTATCCCAATTTAAAATTTTATAATGATCAGGTCCAACCCAACCTTCAGGTTTAATAACATCTACATTATGACCACGTTTAGGATTAATACCACGCTCTTTACTTATATTAGCTCTTTGAATTTCATCCCAATGTAACTGAGAATCAACTCCACACATATTTAATGTTCCGGCCGCTATATAAATTAAGTCTAATAAACCATCGATAACTTCAGTTAAATCATCATCAGCAACAGCCTGTACAGTTTCATCTAATTCTTCTTGTAAATGATCTATTCTAATCTGCATATGTTTGGTGATATGAGGAGTTTCTTCACCAGATATTAAATCGAATTTTAAAGCAAATTCTTTAGTGTCGTCAAATATCGTATTTGTTTTCTTCATTGCACTTGTCCTTTATTATTTTTATTGTTTGTTCAAGTTGGTTAAGAGAGTCAACAAACATTTGTTTGTCAGCTACTATAATGCCAGATTCTATTTGATCTAGTAATTTTTGCATTTCATTAACATCTTTTATTATAGTTAAATAAAATTTCATATTTTTCTCATTTCAAAGATTAATATTTTACCAAAATGTTGACTAGTTGTAAACCATTATTTTGATATTGGGGCTTTAATTGCGGGATTAGATTCATAATCTAAAATTTGAATATCATTAAACTTGAAATCATCAATATTTGTAATATCTGGATTCAATCCTAATGTAGGAGATCTATAATCAAATGGATCTCTGGATAATTGTTCATTAACTGCGTCAATATGATCTAAATATATGTGAGTATCTGAACCAGAGTAAATTAATTCTGTTGCTGTTAAGCCAGTGAGTTGAGCTATCATATGAGTTAAGATAGCATATTGGGCAATATTGAATGGATTGCCTAAGAAGAAATCATTTGATCTCATTACAAGTTTACATTTAAGTTCACCTTTTGGAATTTTATAAATTTTACAATCTTCTTCCATCGATTGAGATTTTTTAAATCCAGGAATAGCTCCTAATAATTCCCATTTTTTAGCAGTATCATATTCATGTACCCAAAATTGGAAGAAACAATGACAAGGCGGCAATCTCATTTTCTCAAGAGCTGGTACATTCCAAGAATCTACAATAATTCTTCTACTATCAGGATTATCTTTAATAAGATCAATAGCATCTTGTAACTGATCTACTACATATTCTTCACCTGATACTAAAACTTCATATCTTTGAACTTTACGCCATTGGGCACCATATGTAGGACCCAAATCACCATTTTCATCTGCCCATAAATTCCAAATTTTAACACCATTATCATTAAGATACTTAACATTCGTGTTACCAGATATAAACCATAGTAATTCATGGATGATTGAATTGATATTCATTTTTTTGGATGTTAAAAGAGGTATGCTCATATCAGATAAATCGAATCTCATATCAGTTCCAAATACTGATAATGTACCAGTACCTGTTCTATCACCCTTTTTGACTCCAGTATCAAGAATATGTTTAAGAGTTAACATATATTCTACATCATGATATTTTTTCATATAGCACCTATTTACTTTATTAAAGATATATTATATAATGTTCATCTTAATCAGTAAATTAAAAATAGGAAATAGGAAATAGTTATGCAAGAACATAGAGCATATTTTTTTACAAATATGTACATATCAGATATTCAACGTGGTATACAAACTGCTCATTGTATTAGTGATATGCATATGAAATACAAATATCACTCAGATGTTAATATTAAAATTGTTGATCATTGGGCAAATCATGATAAAACTATGATTGTGTTAAATGGTGGATATTCAAGCCATTTAATGGAACTTGTATCAATATTTAGTGATCAATATGATTTGCCGTGGGAAGCTTTCTTCGAATCTGCGGAAGCATTAGGTGGAGCATTGACATGTGTTGGGATTATTATTCCAGATTATATATATGAAACAGCTAAACTTCTTAGAAATATGTCGGAATCAGAGCTAAATGATATTACATTCGGTGACATTGTATATGATGGAAAATCATATAAAACTACACCGTTGACAATATGGTTGCTTGAAAACCTATCTAACTATAGACTAGCGTAATGTTTTACATTTTTTCGATGATATTCTAAAAAATCTTAGAATGGCAATCATCCAAATTATATATGTTACATTGAATACGAATATACAATCTCTGTATTGTATTAAAAATGGGTTATATACCATCGAAAAAATGAAAAATACATTAGTTATAATTATAACTGCAGCTAATACTTTGTCTGTACATCTTATACTTCCAATAGATCGTGTGTTATGAGTAATATAATTTATAAGACCCATTATTTTACATAATGATACACTATTTACTATAATTGTAAATAAGATTAATAATTTTATTATAATTTCAATTAACATGGTAAATCCTTAGTTCCACAGGAACATTCTTATCTTCGCAAGACGAATTAAGTAAGACTCATCAGTTTTCTCAAATTGTATTTCATGTTCTTGTCTAATTTTTGAAATTCTAGACCATTCTTTATATTCATCTGTACATCTGTATTTATCATATATAACCCACATTTCGTTGTCTTTTGCTTCAATAGGTCCAGGTGGATACGGATAATCTCTTTCCAACCAATCTTCTTGAAATGGTCTTATATGTTTCCACCAATATACTAATCTATGAGCTTCATCCCAAAATTCAGAATGTTCAGGAGTGGCACGCCAATCAACCATACCAAATTCTTCTTCATATTCGACAAACTCAGTCAACACATGAAAGCTAGCATGCAATATTAAATCATACTGATTATGATAATTAGGTTTAAGAGTTTTAGGTTTAATGATATGGTATTGGTGTTTTGGAATAAATCTATATTTGAATCCCCAATACCATTTGTCTACAACTATTCGAGTTATAGGCCACCATATATGAACATTGAACTCATCTGGTATTGTCTCATAAAAAAACCATTTAATGGGATGATTAGATTTAGTTAGACTATTCCAATCATCCCATCCTTCAAATGTTAAAGCATATGGCTTTTTAAATGATAATAAAGATTTAATCTTCGATATCAAATGGTTCATATTCATCGTCAGTTGGTGAAACGTTTCCAGACATTTTAAATGCATAATCAACAAAATCTTTAACTTCTACATAATCACCTGACCAACCATAGGTTTTACCAAGTAAAAATAGTTTTCTTAAAAATTCATCATCAAGCTCGTTTTTAGTAATGGGTTTTGTTATATCAATCATTTATTAGTATCCTATTGTTATAGTTTTCAATTGCGTTTTGCTTTGCATTCATTCTTTCTATTGCATTATTCACATCTAACATATTACCTAATGAATAATATGATGAACCTACAATATATCCATCATCAAAAGTTAATATACAAATAGTAACACATTGATTAGCAAATACGCTATAATTTTGTGTAATAATTTTATTAATAACATCAGCTTCAATTAATCCTGAAATGCTTTCATCAATTTTTGTATTCATATCAATCATTTATTAGTTTTGTTAGTTAGATCCAAAGGATTTCAAAAAATTATCATGATGTCCTTTAATAACGTTTTGAGTTTTGGTACGAACATCATATATAAGATCTATAAATTGTTCTGTTAAAACTTCAGTTAGCCAAGATCTATTTCTTTCATCAGCCCAGTTGACATTTAAACTTTTGCAATAATAACTTTCAGTAAAATGGTCATACATACAAATTTTTAAAACATATCCAGAATCGTCATCAAGTATTAAACCAGCTTGAACTATGATACCACCTTTCTTAATACTAGGTTCAATAATCATTAAGTCATAACGTTGATACAATACATCATAAACATGTTTTTTAAAATGGCCTACCGTTATAGTAGCCATTATGATTCTAATATTTCACGTTCAGAATCTAAATCACGATTATTAGCATTTTCAGCTTCAAATTGTTGTTTTTCATATCGCAGTTTTAATTTTTTGATATTCTTTTTCATGTTTTTCTCCCAGTCTTGACCAAGAGCATTTAATAGAATAGCTTCATACCAATCAGAATCACCACATTCTTCTGCTAAGTTTACTTTATCAAGTTCACCAGTTTCTAAATATTTAAGTAATGCTTCTAACATTTCAGTAGATTCAGTAGCCATACCAATAGCACCATGAAATATTCTAGAATCTATTTTCATATCTTGATCAATCAATTCATTTTGATCTAGGGGTTTTTTATGAGCACCAGGCTGATAAATTTCAAGAGAATGCAAAGAATCTAATGCAAGATTAAATTGTTGAAAATATTTAGTGTTGTCAATTTCACGACCATAAAAGATATTTTTCTTTAGGTCATCTAACATATTACCTGCAGCAATAGATATTTTTAAAATATTTATCAATCTAACTTGATTAGTATAGACATCATTAAGTACTGCTTCAGTTTTCATTGCTGATTCAGTATATTTTTGTAAATCCATGGATCACCTTTTTTTAATGTGTTTTTTAATTTTTTTAGTTTCGAAAAACTTTTTTACTTTAGATATTTTATCTAAGTATAATTTACCATTAAGAATGTCCATTTCATGTTGGATACAAGCAGCTAATAATCCATTAGCTTTAGAGTGAATATGTTCACCCAGTTCATTTTGATATACGAATTCAATTTCTTTATATCGTTTAATATTATAGAAAAATCCAGGAATTGATATAACACCTTCTTCTAACTCAACTACTTCCTTAGAATGTGATGTAAGCATTGGATTAAACATTATGACAGGAGAACCAATATTAAATATTGCTAATCTAATCATAATACCAACAGAAGGAGCAGCAATACTAACGCCACCATTAACTTTCATAGTATATAATAAATTTTTAATCAATTCATCTCGATTTTCTTCAAAATCAAGTACAGATACTGAAGAAAGTTTAAGCCGTTTATCAGGATATTTAATAATTTCTAAATTTAATAAATGTTCTGATTCAGCCAGTTCTTCAATAGTTGGTACTAAGATAGAAGGTTCTTCTTCAATATCAGTATCTTGTGTGTTTAGATCAAGTTCTTCCATTATTCACCTTTAATAATTTGATGTATTCTTGTATTTTTTGTTTTTATGTTTTTCAAAAGAAAGTCCATTTGGTCAAACAAAATGTTACGATGTTTAAGAATAATAAACTCATTCATACATGGAGTATAAGGAACATATAACAATTTCATATTAGCTTGTTCGGGTGTTTTACCACCTTTGTGTTTATTACAAGGTCCACATGATGTTACTACGTTGTTCCAGGTATCTCTACCTTTTTGTACTCTAGGTATAATATGATCTCTAGTTAATTGAGAACCATAATATTCATGACCACAATAAGCACATAAATTCATATCTCTACGAAACAAAGTTTTATTTGTTAAGCGTGGAGTTTTTCTTTTACTGTGTGGTTTTCCTTTAATAGCGATTATTGTATCAATATCTAATGTTGATTGTAAACCAGTACTTCTTTGAATTCCACCATGTAGGGTATGACTTTCACCCAGTGACCATGCTATTAAATCTTTAGCTGCGTAAAAGGCAGCTTTTTCATAAGATATTAAATCTAATGGTAATCCTGCTGAATTTAATGCTAATATATTGTTCATTGTCCTAATCTTTCTTTATTACATCTATTAGTCCAAGTTTTTACTTTCCATCTATAGTATTTTGAACTTGGATTTTTTGTTGATAACATTTTATATTCTCTCAACTTTCGAGTACATGATGTTTCAACACTCTCTTGTGCCGCTTTTCTATATTTTTCGGCCTGTACACGCCTAACATTATCATACCAGTCGCCAGCCCACATAGAATGTGCACTAGCACTATATAATAAAATAAACGCAAAAAATATTTTAATCTTCATGATTTATATCCCAATCCTTTAGGTCATCTAATTGATCTTCCAATGATTTGATATTATAAATCAATAGTATAGGTACTTCTTTACCTTTACCTCTAAGTTCAGCAACAAATGACTCATATAAATTTAGTCTTATACGTAAATCATCTGCCATAGCAGATACTATCATTCTAGTTTGACCTAATGAAATATAATCAATTCTAGCACTAATAATTGTAGTTAATGTTATAAATCCTAAAAGTATAGCAACTATATTTGCTATAACGCCTAGACTAAATATTTTCTTTTTTGGAACTTGTTCTTCTGCCATCCTTGGTCATCTCCATTTATTTTTTAGATTGGAGCCTCATTTCATGCAATCGTTTATTTTCATCACGTAAAACTTTTTGATGACGTTTAACTGCTAAAGCTCTAGCCTTTTTCCTAGTAGCTGATGGTTTTTCGTAAAATTCCTTTTCGCAATAAGTTCTTACAACATTATCACGTTCAACTACCTTTTTGAAACGATTTAATAATTTATCAAATGATTCATAATCATTTCTTCTTGATACTCTTGCCATTTATTCCTCTATTAGGGTTAATTAATTTATAAATGGTCCTCACGAACCATCTATGAATTATTTATACTTTTTAATTAGTTATGATTCGGTTTCCCAAACTAAACCACGATGTCTTAAAACTGCTTCAATTTTTCCCCAATGTCTTGGTTGGAAATTTGATTTTTTAACAATTTCTTCATTGCTTAACATTGCTACACTTTTACGATAACCTTGTCTATCAGAAGCGCCTATTTTTGCTGCCATTTAATTTACCCTCTATAATTGTTTGATGTCTTTGGTTGAAATTCTTTGCCTCTACCTACTGACCCACTATTTGCTGCCGCCATTATTGCCTCTCACTTGGAATTATTGTTGATACATCAAAAGCATTTTTCATAAAAATGCTTGCACCCTTATTTGCTATAGTATGTTGTTGATATGAATATAATTCATTATCAGGTCCAAAACCACTAAACATAGCCATTGCTATATTATCATGCCATGTATCAGCAAATTCTTGATCTTCAGCAAATGCCTTTTTTAAAATATCTACTGCTTGTTCTATATCTGAACCTGTACTCATATTAATCCCTTCATTTGACTAAATTTTGCAACAATTAATACTATAAGACATAAACTTAAAGCCAGTTTTAATCGTTTAGTATCAATACGAGGATACATATCTTCAAGTTCTTCTTTTGTATACTTATTTTCCATTTATAATACCTGAGTGTTATCTACAGTTTTGTAGTATTTTATATCCATTTGATCTAATAAATCTTCTTTACTCATTTTAAGAATTTCTTCAGAAATTCCACACAATTCAAATAATTTTAAAAAATGTGGAATTTTTTCTAATTCTAACGCAGATAAAGAACTTTTATCATAAAAATATACTTTTATTAAATTGAATGCATATGTATATTCACGTCCTAAATTATATGCATACATCGAATTAATATCCATTATAGTTCTACTTATATAAAAATCTAACACCTCAATTGATTGTAGTTCATCAATATTTAATATATTTTCCATTTAAATCTCCTATTAATACTAACTAGTTAGTTCTTTAACCATTAAGATTATCATACCAACTATTAATACTAACTAGTTAGTTCTTATTTTATTTAAATCGTTATATAACCGATTCAAAGAAATTAAATCCAATTTATCATAAGTTTTACCAATTGTGATATGTAATCCATAATCGGTAGGTAATTGTAACTCTTTTCTTATATGTAGTAAATCGTTAGATTGAACTTTAATCGCAAAAAATTTGGCACCTTTATTAGGATACACATATGGAGTATAATCAAAACTAACTTTCATTCCATCATATTTTTTCCAGAGATTTAATAAATCAGATCCTGGTTTTTCACCACGGATTACCGAGATGTGACAATCCCAAGCTGGTTTATGTAACATTAACCCATATGTTTTTTGTATCCACCAGCGATAATATCGTGATATCTCTCTATCAACGGTAGCTATACACCACCATTGAGTTCGGGTTTTCATACCTGGACGAGGAGGATCATATTTAATATATGCGTGTCCAGTATGTTCAAATTTTTTCATTTTACCGTATTGTTCGGCCAGTATTCCAAAAATCAGCGATATTTATTTCATCGCGGCGTTCATTCATCATTGCTTCATGTTTTACATCTGTTACTTGAAACATAGTTTCTTGAATTTCTGTTGCTTTTTCAGCTATTCTTTTACTATTAATATCTTTAAAAGAATTTGTTAGATTTTCAAGAGATTCATCTGTAACATTCATAAAATGTGCCATTTTGTTTACCTATTTTTTTAATAAATTTGCAATAACAGCTGCTTCTTTTTGAGTTAGTTGCATTTCTGCTTGTAATATTAATACCAACTCATCAAAATCGATCTTTGGTGAAATTTTAGATTTGATGTGACTCATAGCAAATTTAAAATTATCAACAACAGCATCTACATCACCGTCATCTATGATTTGTTTTTCACGTAATTTAAATAATTCTTGTAATAATTCCATTTTAAAAGTTCCTTAGTTTTTAAATATTTATAAAGATTTTAATAGACTTTTACGATCAGTATACACAAGATTAGATTTTATAACACCATGTACTGTAGCATACCAAATTCCAGCTTCACCAAATGGAGTAAATACTTGTTTCTGTTCTGAATTACTTGCAGTCAATTCTGGATTGGTTTCAACAACATTTATTGACATTATAGGAGCTGAATGTATTTTATTTTCAGTCATATAAAAAATTATATCATCTATCTTATACAGTGGAGTCATTATAGTTCCCTTAAAAATATTAAAATTCTATTATAACATACCATTCAGAAAAGTATACATTTATTAATCATCTATAGAATCAATTAATAATATTAATTCTTCATTAGACAATGGTACATTTTCAATAATATCTTCTTTGACCGTTTGAATGCTTGTATCTTTAAGCACTAAAAACATTACTAGTGCTAATATAATCAACATCCATGTTAATTTATTCATTTTAAATTCCTTTATTTATCGAAATATGGCTCCAAATGTTCTTTTAAATATTGATACATTTGTTCTTTTTTTGATAATACTGATTGTTCACTATATGACTCATTGAATTCAGCTTCACTATCTGATATAAGTTTAGTAAATATCTGAGGCCTGCTTATATATAAACAAATCAAAAATGTAACAATTATTATCATTATACCATTTTTATTCATTATTTTTCCTTTTAAAATTTACATGTAGTTTTAAATCGGATATAGTTTTCTCATTTTCTTCTACATTTATCAAACCTAATATATCAATACATTCTAACGCATGATATAGTTGAAATCCATATACTCCAGGGGTATGGACTAAATTTTGATCAGGATAATAATCAGAATCATCATCAATACAAACATATGATTCATATTCATTATTGATAGATGTTAACCAATTATTAATTTGATCGCCTCTTATTTCACCTGATCTACTAGGCTCAGTATGTTTTAATATTTGAGGTCGCCGCCAACCATATGATTCAAATATTCCTTTAAATAAATCAGGACCTCCATGAGATCTCCATGTTGAAGATATAACAATTTTGGCACCTGTCATATCTACAACAAATTTTAATAAACCTAAAGATTCTTCTGATAATCCATCAGCTTGAGTTGATGATTTATATTTAGTTAAGTAATAATTTGCTACAGATCCTGATATCGAATTTAAAACTCCATCAATATCTAAAAATATAATTTTCATAAGTCAAATAATTTAATTTGTTCAAAGTTCGGATTTTCTTCTATTCTTTTATATCCAAATGGATTACACACAACTCTAGTATCACCTAACATATAATCAAATGACATATGGGTGTGCCCATGAAACCAATAATCAGGCTTACTTTCAAATATATCTTCCTCTAAATTTGACATATATGCTCCATTCAATCTATCACCCTTAAATACTTCAGCAATAGATAACTCAGATGGAGCCATGTGTGTCATTACGACATATTTTTTCTTTTTATTCTTACGCTTTAATGACTTAAAGATAAAATCTTTTGAAGTCCTATGCATAACAAAAGCATCTTCTGGAGTAAATTTACATCTCCATGGTTCAGACGTGGGTCCAATACGAATAGTTTTAAAATCATTCATCATATGCTTAGCATCAAATCTACACATAGGATCATTATCATTAAAATCTGTCCATAATGTAGCACATATAAACCAAATATTATCAATTTCTATTTTATCATTTTCTAAAAAATGTATATTTTTAAATGGCTTAATAGCATCTTTTATTTTAACTGGTGTCATACCAATACTACCACCATAGAATTCATGGTTTCCAGCGATATATAATACCTTAAAGAATCTTTTAGATATATCTTCAAAAAAGTATATAAATCTTTTCATTTTTGTAGCTATAGCTATATCACCTGCTAATAATAAAATGGTATTGTCTTCATTATCGGAAACTTCTAGCTTAAAATCATCCTTTTTAAAAAATTCCAAATGTAAATCTGATACTAGTCTTACTTGTTTCATTTCTTCTTTCTTAATCTCTTATTTCAAAATGGATCAAGTCATCAAAACTGTTATCTTTAACTTGATAATCACGGTCCCAATCGCCGCCCCATCTTAAATTTATACCCATTTCTTTTGCCATACCTAATACAAAACCAGCGAAAAGAGTCATTCTTTCACGATCTTTCCAGTCGATTGGATATGGTGCAGCATCTATAGCTAGAGAAGGATATACATTATGCTTACCCTGTGGCCAACCTAATTTGCTTTTGCCAGTTCTAAGCATTTCGTTTTGAGTTTCTTCATCACGAAATCCAGTAACTACAGTTAAATCAATAGTCTGTAATACTTTAGTAAAAATTTGTTGTATGCGTGGATCACATTCATCTAATCTAGATTGTGATCTTTTTGAAAATTTATTCATAATAAATACTCCTATATAGGTTTTATAAAAGTATTTATATAAGTGGTATACCCTAAGTTATTACGGGACCACTATTTTTATTAAATAAAGTAAGAGTTTTCTAAAATAATATACAATCACAATTGCTAATGTAAGACCGCCGACTCCAAGAATAATATCTTCTATATTCATGCAATTCTAGCTTCAGCAGCTTCATTAAGTTGACGATGGTATTTGCATAAACGAGGATAACCTTTTTTGTCAGTTTTCAACCATTTATTCATCATCCAATTTTCAAGTTTTTTATGTTTTTGATAAAAAAGAGCAGTTAATGTACCAGATTTGGCATCAAAACCTGTAAAACCAGTACCATTATTTTCTTTGGTAGCAGCTTGACATTGTTCTTCTTCTGTTTGATTATTTAAAATGACTAGTAAACCACGACCAATTACTTTTTGAGCATAATCACGATTTGTATTTTCTAACATCGATTTTAATGTTTCTTTTGTAACTATTGCAGTCATGATATAATATCCATAAAGTTTTAAGTTAGGACTATTATATCACAATTCTAGCAAATGTACATCTTTTTATAAATGAATATTTAAAATAGTTTTTACAATCTCATTTATTTTATTTTTAACGTAAGGTTCAAGTTCTTCATAGACATCTTCATAAATTTCGTCACGTTCATCATCTTCTGAATTCCATATACGAACCCCAAGAAATTCAATAATAATTATATCACCAATAGATCTTAACTCGACCAATATTTCATCTGATTCAGTTTGCTCATATAGTTCATAATTAATTTCTTTAATAAAATCATTTATATTATTAAGGCTTATCATAATTCTTCTATAAAGTGTTTATTAATAAAGTCACGATCTTTTGAAAAGATTGGAGGCGTATCGTCAATTGCTATAGTACCACAAGGCAAACGATAACACGATGAACCGCGTTTCTTCCATACATCAATACTATTCCAATTAATTTCTTTCTCATTAATCAACATATCAAGAATATCTTTACATGATTTTTTATGAAGTTCTTTATGTGAAAATTCTGATTGACCTAACATTTGAATACTATTTTTAGTAGCATCTTGTTGTCTCCAAATGAAATAGTTTACTACTTCTTCTTGAGGTAATTGATATACTCTACAATCAAATAATCCAAAATCTTTGGATTCATTTTCGTCAGATAAAGATCTAAAATAATCATTAAAATAAACTGATACTGATGCCGCTGCTATTGAACATATTTTCTGAATAACTCCAGCAAACCATTGTTCAGTATTAAAATTTGGATAATCTTTTAATAAAATACTAATTTCATCTGATTGAGTATATGAAAATACTACATTTTGAATATCTCTTTTAATAGATTCTTCCATAGCATAACACATTGACTTATGCATGTCTTCATCATATGGTCTGTCCATTCCACGAGTAAATGTGTGAAATGCTCTTCCATCAAGCCTTAAAATTGTAGGCATATGTGGAATAAGTCTATGTCTTGTAACATATTCGTATTCTTTCATACGAGTACCAAGATTTTTATGAATTGTCATTTTTTCTTTCCAAATTTATTGTTGCTTGTCTCATTATTTCTTCATAATTTATAATGAGTAATATATCTTTTATTGCATCAAAACTAATAGTTACTTCTTTACCAGAAGTATCTTTAACAGTTACACAATCTATTCCAACTGTAACATCTATATCAGGTTCAATCATCATCTTCTGACCGTTTTTCAAATGCTAAGGCAGTTACAACAAATGAACCAACTATAATCCAACCCAATCCTTCGGATGTAATTTTATCGTGATTCATAGCATAAAAATCAAATAACCACATAGCTGCTATGCCAATACCTTTACCTAAACTATGCATCTTTAATCATACCTCGCTCTCTAGCATAACCCATATAAAATTCAACTCTATTCATTTTTCCACGATATACATCTTGAGCGTTTCCTGGAATTACTAGAACTTTTCGCTCTAATAACATATCATGAACAGCGTTTAATTCGATAAATTCCTTTTCAATATTCTCCATATTTGTTGAAGAGTCTTCTGGATAACTATCATCTAAACCAAATCTTAACGATTTTGCTGTAGCTTGTATAACTTCAGCAGATTCTTCCATAAGAGTTACTAATAAATGTTCATTTTCTGTCATTCAATATATCCTGTAAATTTTTTAATTTCAGGTAATGCTTCTTTTAAATGATCAAAGGCATGACTTCCACCAGTATAAGATATAGTTTGGGTTTTTTCCCATCTATCTACAACAGATTTAGTTTCTTTATATTTGAATAATTCATCGCCTTCATCTAAAAGAACTAATGTATCAATATGATTACCAATAACATAATAATTATCATAATCTTTAATCATTTCCTCAGATAATAATAGCACATCGTTAGTATAAACATTTTTGTTTAATCCAACATGTTGCTTTAAGCTTACCATCGGATGTAGCGCTGGATTAATTATAATACATTTAGATTTATAAACTTTTGCTAAATGTTTAGCCCAAAATGCACCTAATGATGTACCTAAGAGTATAATCTCTTGGTCTTTATAGTATTCCATAGAATTACTAATACTATCACAAAATGAAGTATAAATTTCTTT
>Ga0164315_10000618_pt1 | contig 25224 bp, 20 predicted proteins | sample GuaBasSedimGuay6_FD_113737 | JGI IMG/M metagenome (GOLD analysis project Ga0164315, IMG submission 113737) | Subseafloor sediment microbial communities from Guaymas Basin, Gulf of California, Mexico - Guay6, Core 4569-2, 0-3 cm | ecosystem: Environmental > Aquatic > Marine > Hydrothermal vents... | reverse complement strand
GTATGTTGTTTAAGGATGTTGTGTGGGTGGTGTGGGGGGAGGGAAACAACATATCATTTTTTTATAAATTTCGGTTTGTTGTTTTGTTTTACTAATGTTGCAAGGGCGGAGCTAAAGCACCACCTCCAATTAGAATCCGTCATAACGAGGTGGACGGATAGAAAAGAGGAATACACAAAAAATTGCCATATCTTGTGGGGTTGTGCACTAAACCTGTGACAAAACAAGACTAAAAGCAGAGCATGCGGATAATAACACGAGATAACTTCGGCGGATTATTATTTATCTTGCATTGTTTTATCCGTCCGCCTCGTTATGACGGTTTTTTTGTTCGGCGGGTGTTTTATTTCACAGTCTTGGAGCTTATGCAACACCTCTGATGGGGCCATAATCTTACTTGTTTTAGTGATATTTTGCTTGTTATAAAATAAAAATTTGCAAATTAATATTTATTTTAGTATAATATCGTGCCTTTTATGGTGGGTGTAGCTCAGCTGGTAGAGTCCAGGATTGTGATTCCTGTTGTCGCGGGTTCAAACCCCGTCATCCACCCCATATTTTATTTTGCGAGAGTGGTGGAATTGGTAGACACGCTGGATTTAGGTTCCAGTGCCGCAAGGCGTGAGAGTTCGAGTCTCTCTTCTCGCACCAAATTATTTATATTTCATGTTATTATAAAGGTTAATATTTTATGCAGGTATCTGTTGAAAGCAACAAAGAGTTAGAGAAAAAAATTAAAGTTGAGGTGCCGAGACAAAAATTAGAGGATAAGATTGAGAATCATCTAAAAAAAGCCCAAAAAACTGCCAAGATTGATGGTTTTAGACCCGGCAAAATCCCCGCCTCCATCATTAAAAAACACTATGGAGCCTCCGCTACATCTGATGCTATGAGTGAGCTTATTGAAGAGTTATACCCACAAGCCTTAAAAGAGACTAAGCTTATTCCAGTTGATTATCCTCAAATATCGGATATCAACAATAAAGATGATAAATTATTTTCTTTTATATCAACAATTGAGATTTATCCCCAAATCAAACTAATTGCTATAAAAGACAAAAAATTAGAGGAAAAAAGTTGCAATTTAACCGATAAAGACTTAGATGATGTTATAACTAACATGCAACAACAATATAAAGATTATAAAAAAGTAGACAGAAAATCCAAAGAAAATGATAGAGTTATAATTGATTATACAGGTTTTATTGACAACCAAGAATTTGCAGGCGGCAAAGCTACTAATACCCCGGTTGTAATCGGCGCCAAACAGATGATACCGGGCTTTGAAGAGCAATTAATAGGGCTCAAATCAGGAGATAAAAAAACCATAACTGTTGATTTCCCCAAGGATTATGGCAACAAAGAATTATCAGGCAAAGAGGCAAAATTTGAAATTATCGTGCATAATATTGAAGAGCCAATTATTCCTGAAATTGATGAAAAATTTATCAAAAAATTTGGTGTCAAATCTGGTAAAATGACAGATTTTAGGATTGATGTTAAATCTCATATGGAAAAAGAATTAAAAGATATTTTAAACCAAAAAAACAAACAAGCATTGTTTGATGAGTTTTTAAAAATATATGATTTTGCTGTGCCTCAATCGATGATAAAAGCTGAAATAGAACAGTTCAAAAAAAGATTATCCCAATATGGTCAAAATATTGATAACCTCAAAGATGATATGTTTGCTGATGAGGCTCAAAGACGTGTGCGTTTGGGTTTATTGATAAGCGAATATGTCAAAGAAAATAAAATGGTTGCCAAACCTGCTGATATTGACGAGCAGATTCAAAGAATTGCCGCCAGCTCTCAAAACCCTGACGAGACGATAAATACCTATAAAACCAATCCACAAGCACGACAATCTGTTGAGGGAATTGTATTGGAACAAGAGGTATATATATGGGCGAAAAAACAATTTGACATAAAAACAAAAACAACAACTTATAAGGAGTTATTACAACAAAAATGAAAAATATGATAAGCGGCAACTTGGTGCCGATGGTAATCGAGCAAACTCCCAGAGGCGAGAGATCTTTTGATATATATTCACGCCTTTTAAAAGAGCGAATAATTTTTCTGGTCGGCGAGATCAACGATCATATGGCAAATCTTGTAGTCGCTCAATTATTATTCTTAGAGGCTGATAACCCTGATAAAGATATTTCAATCTATATCAACTCGCCAGGTGGGGTAGTAAGTAGCGGTTTGGCAATTTATGATACTATGCAATATATAAAACCTGCCGTCTCTACCCTTTGTATCGGACAAGCCGCCAGTATGGGTGCATTATTATTAACCGCAGGGGCAAAAAATAAAAGATTTTGCCTGCCGAATGCTCGGGTTATGATTCACCAACCATTGGGCGGTTTTCAAGGACAAGCGACTGATATTGAAATCCACACCAAAGAAATATTATCCGTTAAAGAAAATCTTAACAAAATTCTATCTCATCATACCGGACAAAAGCTTGCAACCATAATCAAGGATACCGAAAGGGATAATTTTATGAAAGCGGATGTCGCTGTGAAATACGGATTAATTGATAAGGTAGTAACCAAAAGAGAATGAGCAAAACAACTACCAAAGAAGATCAATGTAATTTTTGCGGACGAGTAAAAACCGAAGTTGAGTTTTTAATCTCAGGACCTAATGCTTTTATCTGTCAAGACTGTGTCTCATCTTGCAATGGCATTATATCCACCAGAAACAAAGATGATAAAGATAATAATAGCAAAAAAATACACGAAGATTTGCCAATTCCTGCCAAAATTAATCAATTTTTAAATGGTTTTGTAATCGGTCAATCTGCTGCTAAAAAAAGCCTATCTGTTGCTGTTTATAACCACTACAAAAGATTAAAATTCCAAACTAATAATAATAACTTTAAAAACAAACCATCATCTGATGTTGAATTATCAAAAAGCAATATTTTACTAATTGGTCCGACAGGATCTGGCAAAACCTTGCTCGGCGAGACGATGGCAAGATTTTTAAATGTGCCATTTGTCATAGCAGATGCTACTACTTTGACCGAATCAGGTTATGTTGGCGAAGATGTTGAAACTGTCCTGCAAAAATTACTCTTAAAGTGTGATGGCGACCCTAAAAAAGCCGAAACTGGCATAGTTTATATTGATGAAATTGATAAAATTAGCAATAAATCAGAAAACTTATCAGTCACCCGCGATGTCTCAGGCGAGGGAGTGCAACAGGCACTTTTAAAAATGATTGAAGGCACCATAGCCTCCGTGCCTCCCAAAGGAAAACGCAAACACCCCGGCAAAGAGATGATTGAAATTGACACCTCTAATATTTTATTTATTGTCGGTGGCGCTTTTTCAGGTTTGGATAAAATTATCCAAGCTCGCTCGGAAAACTCCGGCATAGGATTTGCAGCCCCCATAAAATCATTAGATGACAAAAAAAATATTAGCGAGTTATTCAAAGAAGTTGAACCAGAGGATTTAATAAAATTTGGGTTAATTCCAGAATTTGTCGGACGCTTGCCGATTATTACCACCTTAGAAGAGTTGGATGAAAAATCTTTGGTGCGGATTTTAACCGAGCCTAAAAACTCTCTTATCAAACAATACCAACAACTATTTGCGATGGATAATGTTGAGCTTATGGTCTGTGATGATGCACTCAAAGCCATTGCAAAAAAAGCTATCAAACGCAAAACAGGAGCTCGTGGTCTGCGAACAATCTTAGAAAATGTTTTGCTTGGCACCATGTATGAGATTCCCAGCTTAAAAAATATTGTCAAAGTCACGATTGACGAGGCGGTAGTTTTGGGCGAGAGTGAGCCATATTTATTATCAAAAGATAATAAAGAGACAGTTTTGCAAGCATAATTTTCAATTAAATACTAATGTTAAAAAAAGATCCCCAGTTAAAAAGAGAACAACAGAACTATAAAAATCCTGTTGCCAGCCGCGAGTTTATCACCGAGGTTATCAAAAATCAGCAAACTCCACTTTCTTTTAATCGTTTGATTCGTGAGTTTAAATACAAAGATGAAAGCCAAATTGAAGGATTAAGACGCAGATTGATAGCTATGTCTCGTGATGGACAAATTTTTAAAAATCGCAAAGGCGGGTTTTTAATCGTTGAAAACAATGATTTCATAAGTGGCATAGTGCAAGCCCATTCAGAGGGTTTTGGTTTTTTAATCCCAGATGAAGGTGACCGTGATGATTTGGTTTTATACAACCGACAAATGCAAACCTTGATGAATAATGACAGGATTATCGCAAGAGTTGGCAACAAAGATCGCAAAGGCAGGGACGAGGCGATTTTAGTGCGAGTTGTGGAGCGAGCCTATACCAAAATTGCCGGGACTTTTTTTAATCAACGAGGTTTGTGTTATGTGCAACCTGATAACAAACGACTTTATAGCGATATTTTTATCCCACCGGTTGATATCAACAATGCCAAAGACGGGCAAATTGTAGAGGCAAAGATTACCGAATATGCCACCTCTCATCATAATGCCGTAGGAGTTATAACCAAAATATTAGGGGATGAGGCAACCACCGATAGCCAAACAGAAGTAGCTTTATTAAACTTTAATATCCCTGCTGATTTTTCAGATGAGGCAATGGCAGAGATTAAAAAAATTCCTCAAAAAATAAACAACAAAGATTTTAAAAACAGAAATGATTTGCGAGATTTAACATTTGTGACCATTGACGGTGCTGACTCAAAAGATTTTGACGATGCTGTATATTGTGAGAAAAATAAAAATAATGAATGGGTTTTATATGTGGCAATCGCAGATGTTGCCTCTTATGTAAAGCATGGCTCAAAAATTGATGAAGATGCAGCAGATCGGGCAACTTCGGTTTATTTGCCCCACAAAGTTATCCCGATGTTGCCGGAGATTTTATCTAATAATTTATGTTCTTTGATGCCGCAAGTAGATAGGCTTGCTTTGTGTTGCCAGATGACAATCAACAATGATGGCACTTTAAAAAATTATGATTTTTATAATGCTGTTATTCACTCCAAAGCTCGTTTAACCTATGATGAGGTTTATGAGTTTTTAATTACCAAAAAAGATCCAGAGATTCAAAACAAACATAAAAATATTAAAAAAGACTTAACAAATTTATTAGATTTATATAAAATTTTAAGAAAACAAAGAGATGAGAGAGGTGCTTTGGAGTTTGATAGTTCCGAGGGCGTGATTGAATTTAACGAACACGACAAAAGCATTAAAAATATCTCTCCTGCGGTGCAACACGATATTCACAGACTTATTGAAGAATGCATGATAATGGCGAATGTCTCTTGTGCTTTATTTTTGAAAAAAAATAAATTATCAGGTTTATATCGGGTACATGACAAACCCACCGCTGAAAAAATAAAAAATTTAAGAGATTTTTTAAAGTTATATGGTTTGGATTTAAAAGGAACAGAGACCCCAGATCCTAAACATTTTTTAGAATTATACAAGCAATTTAAAGGTCGCGATAATAGTTTTGTGTTATCGCTTATTATGTTGCGGTCGTTGAAACAAGCATATTATAACCATAAAAGCCGTCCTCATTTTGGGCTGGCTTTAAATGATTATGCTCACTTTACCTCGCCTATTCGCCGTTATCCAGACTTATTAAATCATCGCTTGATAAAAGAATTTATTGCCACCAAAAAGAGCGATAAAATCCCCAATATAACCCAAATTGCGACCCTTTGTTCCCAGCGACAAAGACGCGCTGATGAGATAGTTTATGATATTCAAGACTGGTTAAAGTGTCAATATATGCAGGATAAAATAAATCAATCTTTTGATGGCATTATAAATACCGTCACATCTTTTGGTTTATTTGTTAAAATCGGTTCTTTGTTAGTTGAGGGCATGATTCATATTACCAACCTACCAAAAGATTTTTATCACTTTGATGTTAAAAACCATAAACTAATAGGGCAACATACAGGCAAAATTTATAAATTAGGCGATAAGGTTAAAATTGTGGTAAATTCAATCAACCTTAACGAGAGAAAAATTGAGTTTTTAATATCAAGTTAAAAAATTATGGATAAAATACCACTTACCGCCGATGGCGCCAAAAAAATGCAACAAGAGCTTGATGGATTAAAAAAAGTCAAACGCCCGCAAATTATCAAAGCCATCGCCGAGGCTCGCGCTCATGGTGACTTAAAAGAAAATGCCGAGTATCATGCAGCCAAAGAGCATCAAGGTATGGTTGAGGCAAAAATAAAACATATTGAATCAACCATATCAAACGCCCAGATTATCGATCAAACTCAAATAAAATTAGACTCTTGTGTGTTTGGTGCAACAGTGACCCTTTATGATTTAAACAAAGAAACTCAATTAAAATATCAGATCGTAGGCGACATTGAAGCGGACATAAAACAAAACAAAATATCAATAAACTCCCCTGTCGCTCGTGCTTTGATTGGCAAAAACACAGGCGATGATGTAGAAGTGCAAGCCCCCATAGGTTTATTAGAATTTGAAATAGAGAAGATTGAATATAAATAGTCATCACCTCCTAACAACCACACCGAGCAGCGAATAAAATTATTTACCATTGATAACAGATTTTTAGCATTTTTGTTCTATTCTTTTTCTATCCTGCCACATTCCTGCAAATTTCATAAATTTATGTTGTTTTTTTATTTTTTTTGAACCATAAAAGACATAAAAGAGACACAAAATAATAGATTCGTCATTGCAAGGCGGACGGAAAAATGATGTAATATCAAGCATTTAAACCGCCGTGGCAATCTTGCGGCAGAGCCGTTTTTTTGTTGATTTACGTTTCGGTTGAGGAGATTGCTGCACTACCACCACAAAGACGGATTTTTTTTGTTTTATTTTTCTTTGAACCACACAAGACATAAAAGAACAGCCGCATTAGTGGCGGCTGTCGAGCCGTGGGTCCTTGTCCAAGGATACCAACGGTGGGGTAGAGCGACATATTATAAAATATCCTAAATCAAATAACAACATTTTTTTTAAATAAATGAATTATAATATTGTTTTTTATGGTAAGCAAGTATAATCTCTTAGGGCTTTTGGTTGTTAGGAACATCATACTCAATAACCCAACCTTTTTCTTGGTATAATTTTTCTGCCTCTTGCTTGATTACATCAAAATAATCTTGTTTTGTATTTTGTGCTTTCTTATAAAGTTCTTTTTGAGCTTTATATTTTTCTTCTAATAATTCGTTGGTATGCATATTGTTTTACCTCTCTTTAAAAAGTTCTAATGGAGTTATAATCTCTGGAGTATATAAATCAAGTTTACCATTTATGATTTTTATGTGTTGTTTTTTGTGATTGCTTTGTTTTATTGGAACATGTTTTTTTTGTGGAGTTGGTTTGCTTATAATTTTTCATTTTAAATAAAGTTTTGGCGACCATTACAATATTCTAAACTTTTTGTAAATAATTGATAACAACAATCAATAATGATACCTACAAGATGCTATAATCAAATTTTGATTTTCATATTTGTAGACTAATCTATGCTCTTTTGTAATTCGTTTTGACCAGTAACCACTAAGATTTTCTTTAAGTGGTTCAGGCTTGCCTATTCCACCGAATGGGTTTCTTAGGGTATCTTTTATGAGATTGTCAATTTTTTTAGATATATTTTTATCACAGGATTTAAAATACAAATAATCGTCCCAAGCATTTTGTTCAAAAGCTAACAATTTGTTATTATCCCAGATCTTCTATGGTTTTATGAATTAGTTTTTCTTTGTTGTTTTCTATTGCTGTTATGGATTCTAATAATCTTTTAGAGTTTTTTTTATTGGCGAGCAAATATTCAGTATCATTACGATACTCATAAGTATTGACAACGATATCAAGTTGTCTGTTGCCAAATAAATTTTTAATAGATTTGATAAATTTTAAATCTAATTCATCCGCTTTTAGTTGATATGCTACTTGCATTTTGCCTCCACTTATAATTATAGACCACAAAAAAGTGGCTTGGTTTAAGGTATTTAAAAACCATATAATAACATTTTTTTGTTTTTTGTTTTTTGTTTTTTTGTGATTGCTTTGTTTATGGGAGCATGTTTTTTTTTGAGGATTGGTTTGCTCTATTGGAAGTGGGGTTTTAACCCCGCCGAACAGAACCACAAATATTGGTGCTTTTTGTTGCCCTATCTGAAACCACAAAACAAAACACTTTATTTTTGTAGATTTAGTTTTATTGATATTTAGTGCTTTAAAAATCAAGTCTTTCATCTGGCGGTGACTTGCATTCCACTTCCATTGGTTTTAATTTACCCCTTTTAAGGGGTCAAAATCTATGATTTTGGGGGTTTTGTTTTTTGTAGTTGTTTTGTTTTATGGGAACATGTTTTTTTATTGCATAAAAAAAGAGTGGGGCTAAAGCCCCACCTCCATTTTTCAATAAGTTCTTATTCGTATGTTAATCCATCAAGCAGAATACTGGAAGGATATATTTCAGAAATATCTTTCAATGAGCCTATGTTAAATTTTAGTGTGTCGTTTTTAGAGTTTCTATATAATGCTATTCTATACTCGTTTTGATGATTAAATCCTTTAAATTTATTAAACACTGACATTCTCCCATTAAATGTTTTGTCGTCTATATATTTAACTAAACCACGATATATTCCATCAGTTTCATTTATATTTTTTGCAATTCTTTTATGAAATTCTGTAAAATCTGTTATAAGTAATGCGGTATCTCCAAACTCTAAACATCGTTTGTCAATATTATTTTTAGTGTTAACAAATTGTTTTTCCGTTAGAGCATAACTTGGAAAAATGAACGGATTAGGAGTATTAGACACTCTCATTTTTACACTTCCCACTATTTGTTTTTTTATTTCTTTACCGTTAAATCTGAAAGATTTAATTTGATCAGCTTGATGTAATCCACTCAATCCTTCATTAGGATCACCAATTTCACTACGTTCTATTTTTCTGTAATTGCTTAATCTTTGCATGAAAATTTCTCCCTTTTCTTGCAACTGAGTTATGTTTTCCTTGTTGCCAAATTTTATAATGTAGAATATTTTATATTTATTTTGTGTAATAATTAATTTCCTCCAATAATTTTAATTTATCATTCCAGCACTCAAACAAGAATGCAACACCAAAAAAAACCCGTCATAACGAGGCAGACGGAGAAAAAAGAGGAACACGGGGGAATTAACTGCCGTGGTTATCTCTCTTTAATGTCGTCATCGCGAGTGAGCTTGCGAACGTGGCGATCTCTTTGGTGTCCGTTATCCCTCAAGAGATTGCCGCGGCGGTTTAAATGCTTGATATTACATCATTTTTTTGTCCGCCTGTGCCATGACGGTTTTTTTTATTTGTTCTCAATAATTTTAATTTCATCAGCGGTTAGGTTGTATAATTTATAAACCATATCGTCTATTTTGCTCTCTTGAGTTTGACACATGGTTTGGAGGGTTTCTATTTGTGTTTGCAGGTTTTGTGATTGTTCTGGCTTCGTTTTATTTTTCTCGTTTTGCTCCGTATTGTTTTGACAAGGGGACATGTCCCCTTGTTGTGTTTTGAGAGTTGTTATTTTTTGTTTGGTTCTTAATATTTCATCAACGAGTTTTATAAATGGCTCTGTATTTTTTGGAACATATAAAGGTATTCTTAAAAATTGATTTTTATCTATTTGCAATAAATCTCCTGTGTGTTTTAGTCGCTCTTGCATATAAAAAAACATAAGGCGAGAATTTAATAATGCTGTTATGTATTTCAAATTTACTCTGTCTGATTTTATATAAAACAAATTTGCCGAGCCGTATAGTTGTTTTTCTGTGTATGTAAATCTATTGTCAAAGGTTCTTTTTGCCCAGACTAATTTTGCACCATCTTTAAAAAAATTTTCATCCCTTGCCCACCAAATATTAAACCATTTCATTCTACCTTTCAAAACTTCTCTCCTGTTGCTTAATTGTTTCTTGTATTCTGTGAGTTTTTCTATAATATTAGGGCAGTCTTTTAAATCGTTATCTGTAAATTTTTGTTTTGAAATGTAAAAAATATATTTATCCGTATCGTTTGTTATATACCTTTGTGTATTTGTGTGAAACATTTTTATATATTCTTTTTCTGTTTTGTTGTATTGATTTAGTTCATCATTTTTAATTATGAAAGCCTTGTCTGGTCCTCCTATTATTCCCTGAATGATTTCATTTTTTTCATCAAATTTAAAATTTTTATCTTCATCTATTTTTTCTAATATTGTCTCTTTTTCAGATGATGAAAATGTTAAATTTTTATTTTCATCGTAATTTTTTTCTATTGTTTTTATTGACACTTCAAGCCCATTATTCTTTTTGTTTAGCAACTCATAAATTTTTTTATTGCTAATTTTTTCATTGAATTTTACAAACTTTATATCGTGTGTTGTGTTGGTTTTGTTCTCTTGTAGCAAAAAAACCATTGTTTGTTGTCCGACATCGTCAAATATCATATTTATACCAAAATCAATAATTGTCAATATGCGAGTATTTTTATAGATATTTTTTCTCATTTTTGATGCACTGGAACTATTTAACCATTGATTTTTTGCAATAAAACTAACATAACCTTTCTTTTTTGCAAGTTTTATCGCTTTACAAGTAAATAAATGCCATATATCTGTTTTTCCTTGATAACAAGGGGCATCATGCAAACCATTAAAAGCATTTTTATTCTCGTCTTCCATTATATAAGGTGGGTTGCCGATAATTATATCAAAACCTGCAAACTCGCCGTTTTGATTTAAAACCTCGGGGAACTCAAATCGCCATTCAAACGAGTTTTGGTAGATTTTGCCTGATTCTGCCTCTTTTTGTTTTTTGTATTCGGCGAGAAGTTTTGCGAGGGATTTTTGTTGTGTTTTTTGCTCGATTTTTTGGCTTTGTTTTGTTATGTTTTTTTCTTGTTCGTTTTGACAAGGGGACATGTCCCCTTGTTGCAATGTTGTTGAGTTTTGTGGATTGCTGTTGTTATCATTTTTCCAAAAACCTGTTTGGGTGGGTGGCTTATTCTTGATAGCTATTATCAATAACTCGTCTGTCAGACTGCCGTCACTATAACCGTAATTTGATACATAGGTTCGCAGGGTTTTGATAAATTTGCTGTTATCTTCTAATGTGCCGACAAATGATTTTTTAATTTCTTGTATTTTTTCTGTTATTTCTTTTTTATTTTTTTTGTTGGTTTGTTTGTATTCTTTGACTGATTTTTTATAGTCTGGTAAGATTTTTTTAAACTCTTTGGAGTTATTTTGTTTGTCGTTTTCATCATCATTCAAAGCAAAACGACTGATAAGGGAATTTCCCTCTTTTATGTTTATATCAATGTTTGGTAGGGTTACTAATTCGTTGTTTTTGTCATAATAACACTCTTTTAATAACTCTATCCAAAGTCTTAACCTTGTGATTTTTACCGAGTTAGGATTTATATCAACTCCAAAAAGTTGGTTTTCAATTATATGGAGTTTTTGATTAAAAATTGCTTTTTGCACTTCTTTTATTTCATCTGTTATTTTGTTGTTTTTGTTAAAATGATATTTGAACTTTTCTGATTCTTTATTTTCAATACACAACTCATCGTTTTCTAATTTTATTTCATAAGCACCTAAGTTATCTAATATACCCAACTTAGATTTAATATAAATTAACTCATTAAGGCTACTTACCAAAAAATGTCCGGAACCTACGGCAGGATCACAGATAGTAATTGAGTTTATTATTTTGTTTGCTTTTTGTCTGAAATCATCTTTGTATGAATGTTGCTCGCAATAGTTTTTTAATTCATTAAAATTATTGGTTTCAATTTCAAATTCTTGATTAAATTTATCAACAACGGCTTTTGTGATTGTCTGTCGTGTCATATACATCGTTATATATGCAGGGGTAAAATAACTTCCCATTTTGTAACCATTTAGTTTTTCAAATATCAAGCCCAACACGGCTGAGTTTATAATTGTATCGTCATCTTTAAAATCGGCTTTGTCATCTGTGCCAAAATCATATGAGTTTAAAAATCTTAATAAATACTCTAAACTTGGCAGCTTTTTGTCTTCGTTTTTTAAAGCGGTGTCTTTGTTGCTTATGGTAAGAGTGCTTTTTAAATTACTAATCCTTAAATATTTTTGTTCTAATTCCGTGGGTTCAAATAACGAGCTATTAAGATATGGGATTTTTTTATATTGTTTTATTTGAACGGTTTTTCGCTGTTCCCCTACTTTTTTTGCCAAAACTTCAAAAAACAAAGTGTTTAGTTTGTCGTAGGTGGTTGTTACTTCATAGGATAAAAATTTGGGGCATTTGGTTTCAGGGGTTTTATCATTATTATGAATATTTAATAACCTTGCCTCAAAAAGTTTTAAAAACAAAATTCGGTTAAGCCATGTTATGTTTAATTCCAATGCAATTTCAAAAAGTTTGTTATCATCTGTTATATTGTGTTCTGTTTTTAATTTGATGATGGTGTTTTCAAGCAAAGAGCCGTTTTCTCTTTTTGCCTCACTTTTTCTTTGAATAACTTTTTTGCCGCCGTCTTTGGTCTCTTGCAAACCCATTATGTGTAATAATTCATCATAGAAATTTTTATTTAAGGTGTTGGAGTCGTTTATTATGAATGTTTTTAAAAGGTATTCTGGTTGCAGGGTTTTGTAAATATCTTTTAATTCATCAACTGACAAATCATCTTTTAAAGAAAAATTTATAAAATCTAAGTTTTTTAAAAGGCTTGGAGTTTGGGTTAAAATTTGTGATAGAGAGTTATAAAATCCGCTTGTTTTTTCAATTGAAGTTTTTTTGTTGTTATAGTTTTTAAATAGGTTGGTGACGTCTTTGTTTTGGCAAAGTTTTTCAATATCCGTAGATTTAAAAATAAACCATTCAACATTATTTGTAATAATTATATTTGTTAGAAATACATTGTTTTTTGCTTTTTCTCTCAGGTAATAAAGAATAATTTGATGGAATGCTTTTTTGTTTAGAACACTCGTTGTTACTATCTCATCGCTGATAAGTTTTTTACACTCAATTAAAACCTGTGGAACATCATCATCTTTATGGATTGATAAATCTACATAATTTGCATTAAATTTTACATTCTTTCTCTCATAACCCATTTCAATTAAAAAATCTCTTAATGGGTTTTTGTTAGTATCTTCTTTTGCAATTTTTTTGGTAGATTTTATCAAATCATAAAAAGCCTTTTTAAAATTATCAAAATCATCTGGTGATGGTTCTTGTTTGTAATATTGCGGATCTAAAACTTTTTCAATTTCTTTTTTAGGCATTTTTTGTGTTTCCAGTTTTTAAAAAAATACTGCTTATAATACAATGAGATCTTTACATAAATCAAGCATAATTTTATGTGTTTTCTAAAATTTTTTGAGTCTCTATTCTCTCTTTTGTTTCTATTAGGATATTATGCAGTTTTTGTTCTAATTTTTCTTTTGGTGGTAAGTCGCTCCAATATTCGGCAACCATTATTCCGTCTTCGTGCATTTGTAATAATTCAACCTGTTCTCGGTTTGCCTCGGCACATAAAATAAGTCCGATTGGTGATTTTTCATTTTTTTCTTTTTCATATTTATCCAACCATTTTAAATAAAGCTCCATTTGCCCTTTGTGAGCGGCTTTAAATTCGTCTATTTTTAAGGAAGATCTGAATAACCTATGTGATTGGTAAAATAGTAAATTTGCTTCCGATTGTGAATTTTTAAGAAGCCAGCAATAGTAAGTCTCTGGTGGCTTTTTAAAAATTTGCAAGCGGTTGTAAAGTTGCTGTTTTAATGATTGCATAGGTTATTCAGATCTTCCTTGACTCCACAGCAACAAGTCTTTTTAATTTTCTGTGATAAAATAATAAATCAAGATAAAAATCTTTGTCGTCAATTATTATCCGTTTTTGTCGCTCCACGAAAGAAAAACCGCCTCCCAGTTCTAAGATAAATAATTCTAATTCTTTAATGATTGCGGACTCTAAATCTTTTTCTAAATAACCATCTTTCAAACCTAAAAAGTCAAGAAAATAAGGGTCTTTAAAAACATTTATTTCTGCAAATTCTTTTTTTATTGTTACGGGTTTTTGAACTTTGCTTATCTGGGTTCTTTCGTATACTTTTCGCTCAATTTGTCTTTTTAACTCTCGTTTTCCCCATGCGGATTCAATTGATTTTTTGGCATAAAATATTCTGGCATCTTGGTTTTTTAATGAAAAAAGAGTTAAAAAGTGCGACCAACTTAATTGTGTCACCAGTGGTGTCACAATTGCAATATCAGAAAATTCATCGGCAAACTGCCTCATTCGGCGGATATTACGAACAGAAAAACTTCTGCCGTGATTTTCAACCAAATAATGGGCTATTTTATTAACAATTTCTTTGCCATATTCGGCACGTTTATTTTGCAAAATATCATCATTTATCCGTTTGCCTATCTGCCAATAAGTTAATGTCAAAATACTATTAGCACCGCTGGCAAGTTGTTTTTTACCTTGGTCTATTATATCAGATAAATCTTGATATAAGTTTTGATTTATGTTTTTTAAATTATTAAAATTTTCCATTTACAATGCTCTTTTGCGGATAACATCAACAGCATAGCTATTTAATGACTTATTTTGTTGAGCTGCCAAATGTGAGATTTTGGCATGTAATTCAGGCTCCATTCTAATCACAAATTTTCCAGAAAAAGCAGTTTCAGGTTGTTGCTTTAATTTCAAGCAAGTAGCGAGATAGTGTTCTATGCTTTGTTTAAATTTAAGCTCCAATTCATCTGATGTTTTTGCATGAAACCCTACAATAGCATTGATGCCTGCAACTCTGCCGATCAAAATTTTATCAACCTCGTCATAATCAATAACTGCCGAATAACCCTTATAATTTAACATTGTTTTGCTCCTTAATTTTGTTTATAAACTCACGAACTAATTTTATCCTATACCTTAGTGCCTCTTTTTGTGGATGAGGCCTGTGAATATCTAATCTGGCAGAACCTTTAATAAAAGTCACACACGAGCCACTACCCTCAATAACCATAACTTGAAAACTCATTAACATTTTTTCAATTTCTTACCACTTGATATTGCCATTTATAGGATTATTAAAAACTTTTTGATAAGTTTTTAGTTGTTTGTTATTCATCCGTCTATGATACTATAATGATATTAAAAAATCAATTATTGTTAAAAAAACATAAGACAGGCAGTGGAGTTTTTACATTCACCTTGTGCAAATGTCAATTTGTTAAGTGTTTAATTTTAAAATATAAAAAATATGGTAGTTTGCCATCAACTCCGATTGGAATCCGTCATCACGAGGCAGACGGAGAAAAAAGAGGAACACGGGATAATCAACTGCCGTGGTTATCTCTCTTTAATGTCGTCATCGCGAGTGAGCGTGGCGAACGTGGCGATCTCTTTGGGCGTCCGTTATCCCTCAAGAGATTGCCGCGGCGGTTTAAGCGCTTGATATTTCATCATTTTTCCGTCCGTCTGTGCCATGACGAAACTTAAAACTAATTTTATGCAATAGGCTGGAATTTGCTGTATGATTGTTGTGCCATGTGTTCGTATGTTTGCATTCGTAAATCTAATTGTTCTTGGGCGACTTCCATTAAATGTTTGGCATCTTCTGGGTGGGTTTTTAAGAGAACATTAAATCTTGCCTCGTTATAAGCATAATCTTCTAATGGGATTTTGGGTCTTGGCGAGTCCATTATAAAAGGTTGTTTGCCTTCGGCTCGCAAAGTTGGGTTATAACGGATCAAAGGCCAATAACCTGATGCAACCGCCAAATCTTGTTGCTCTAACATTTGTCGTAAATCATAACCGTGAGCGATACAAGGGCTGAATGCTAAAATTAGTGATGGACCTTTATATTCCTCTGCCTCGCGCATTGCATCTAAGGTTTGTTGTGGATTTGAGCCGAATGCGACTCTTGCGACATAAACATTACCATAAGAAATAGCTTGTAATGCCAGATCTTTTTTACCGATTCTTTTGCCGGCTGAGGCGAATTTGGCTGATGATCCTAATGGGGTTGATTTTGACATTTGTCCGCCGGTGTTTGAATATACTTCGGTATCCATTACTAACACATTAACATCACGACCTGATGCTAAAACGTGATCTAATCCTCCTGATCCGATATCATATGCCCAGCCGTCACCGCCGAGCAACCACACCGAGCGACGAACAAGATGATTTACCATTGATAACAGATTTTTTGCATCTTTGTTTTGTTCTATTTTAATAAGCTCTCTTTTTAGTTGTTCTACTCTTTGTCTTTGGCTCCGCAATTGTGAGCCGACATGTTGCTTTGAATTTAAAATATCATTTACTAATTCTGTTGGTAATAAATCTTTTAATTTTTGTAATAAAATTCTGGCTGTTTTTAATTGAAAATCGGCACTGACTCGCATCCCTAACCCAAACTCTGCATTATCTTCAAACAAAGAGTTGGACCATGCCGGACCTTGCCCTGCGGTGTTTTTTGCCCATGGGGTAGTGGGTAAGTTTCCGCCATAAATAGACGAGCATCCGGTGGCATTTGCGATTAAAGCTCGGGGTCCGAAAAGTTGGCTTAATAATTTGACATATGGGGTTTCACCGCACCCTGCACATGCTCCTGAAAACTCAAACAATGGTTCTAAAAATTGCGCTCCACGGACAGATGAAAAATCTACCTGTGAGCGAGAATTAAAAGGGATTTTTTCAAAATCTTTAACTGTTTTTGTGTTGTCTTTTATGATTTGTGGTTTTGGTTGCATATTGATAGCACGGATTTTTGTGCCGTTTTCTAAGACTTGCACAGGGCAGGATTCAACACAAACACCACAACCTGTGCAATCTTCGCCATAAATTTGCAAAGAATAACGGGTATCAGGAAAGCCACGAGCAGAGATGGGGGCTGATTTGAAGAGGTTGCTGGTAATTTTTAAAAAATCTTGATGATAAAACTTAGCCCTTATAACAGCATGCGGACAGACAAACGCACAATTGCCACATTGAATACATAAATCCTCTCGCCATAGAGGGATAAAATCTGCTATGTTGCGTTTTTCATATCTTGTTGTCCCAGATGGATAGGTGCCGTCCTCTGGAATCGCACTCACCGGTAAATCATCACCTAATCCTGCAATCATTTTGGAGGTTACTTCTTTGAAAAATATCGGTGCTTCGCTCATATCCCTTAATTTGTTTTGTGCGATTGAATTTATTTTCTGAGGAATGTCTACCTGTTGCATATGTTGCAAGGATTGATCCACTGCCTCATAATTTTGCTTGATAATAGTTTCACCTTTGCGAAAATAGGTTTTTTTAATGGCATTTTTAATATGGCTAATCGCCTCATCTTTGGGCAAAACCCCAGAGATAGCAAAAAAACAAGTTTGCATAATCGTATTGATTCTTTTGCCCATATTGGTTTTTTGGGCGACTTCTAATGCATCTACTATATATAAACTAATATTTTTATCAATTATGGTTTGTTGCACATTTTCAGGTAATTGTTGCCAAATTTCATTTTTAGCAAAAGTTGTGTTTAATAGAAAAACAGCATTATCTGCGGCTTTATCAAGCATATCCGTATTAAATAGAAAATTAAAACTATGGCAGGCGACAAAACTTGCCGATTGAATCAAATAAGGAGAGTTAATGGGTTTGTTGCCAAATCGAAGATGAGATACAGTCTGTGCCCCTGCTTTTTTAGAATCATAGACAAAATATCCCTGGGCAAAAAGAGCAGTATTTTCACCGATAATTTTAATTGAGTTTTTGTTGGCTCCTACTGTGCCATCTGATCCCAGACCATAAAACAAAGCGGCTGTTATGCCATCATTTTCCATAATAGGAGATTTGTCATATTCAAGACTGGTATGGCTTACATCATCATTGATGCCGATTGTAAAATTGTTTTTAGGCTTTTCTTTTTGCATTTCATCAAATATACTTATAACCATAGCAGGGGTAAATTCTTTTGATGACAAACCATATCTACCGCCGATTATTTTTGGTATTTCTTGGATTTTTTTATCATTATAAGCTTGAAAAATTGAGGTGCAAATTTGTTGATATAATGGCTCGCCGTTTGATCCTGGTTCTTTGGTGCGATCTAGAACTGCGATATTTTTTACAGTTTTTGGTAGTTCTTTTAGAAAGGCATCATCAGAGAATGGACGGAATAGACGGACCAACAAAACTCCATAATTTTCATTTTCAAGGTTTAGTTTTTTGACTACCTCTTGCACAGTTTGAGTGCCAGATCCCATTATGATAATTATATTTGTTGCGGTCTCTGATCCAGTATATTCAAAAATTTTATATTGTCGTCCGGTAAGAGTGGCAAATTTATCCATAGTTTGTTGCACTATTTGCGGAGTGTTTTGATAATAAGGATTAACGGACTCTCTCCCTTGAAAATAAACATCTGGATTTTGGGCGGTTCCTCGGATAAATGGGTTATCGGGGTTTAATGCTCGTTTGCGATGAGCATATATTAAATCATTATCTATCATCAATGATAAATTTTCATCGTCAATCATCGTGATTTTATTTATCTCATGCGAGGTGCGGAAACCATCAAAAAAGTGCATAAAAGGAATCCGAGATTTTAAAGTGGCAGCATGAGAGATAAGCGCCATATCGTGAGCCTCTTGCACGGAATTTGAAACCAGCATAGCAAAACCTGTCATCCTGGCACTCATTACATCTTGATGATCGCCAAAGATGGATAAAGACGAGGCAGCCAAAGCACGAGCTGCGACATGAAAAACACAAGGGGTAAGTTCACCTGCGATTTTATACATATTTGGTAACATCAATAACAAACCCTGTGATGAGGTAAAAGTAGTCGTCATAGCTCCGGTTTGCAAAGCACCATGGGCGGTGCCTGCTGCTCCTCCCTCGGATTGCATCTCAATAACATCTGGCACAACTCCAAAGATATTTTTAATCCCAGCGGATGCCCAAATATCGGCTTGTTCTGCCATGGATGATGAAGGGGTTATAGGATAAATAGAACAAACCTCAGATACCCGATAGGCAACATGCACCACTGCTTCGCCACCTTCCACGGTTTTTTGCTTAAAATCTTTCATTATGATATCTCCTGTGTGTTGTTATCTGTTATCATCTCAATCGCATGACATGGGCATTGCTCATAACAGACAGCACAACCTGTGCATCGCTCATAGATATATTTGTATCTCTTACCTTTGCCAAGTTTGATTATTGCATCCTCAGGGCAGGCAGCATAACAACCATCACATTCAAAACAGTTGCCACAGGATAAACATCGGCGCGCTTCAAACAAAACATCTTCTTCATCTAATCCTTGTAAAATTTCACTAAAATCTTCCAACCTTTTTTCAGGTTTTAAGGCATCTTGTTCTTGTTGCGGGGCATAGGTTTTAAACCAAAGATGAAGTTTTTGATGAGAGACTATCGGATTTTTTTCTTGTGGAATATAAGGCTCATTGCGTAAATATGCATTGATATATCTCGCAGCTTTTTTGCCGTGCCCTGTAGCAATGGTGACACTTCTATCTGATGACACCATGTCCCCTCCTGCAAAAATGCCATCTGCACCTGTCATCATATTTTGATTGATTTTAACTGTGCCATTTTGGTTTAATTCCACTCCTTGGGCATTTTGTAAAAAAGAAGATTCAGAATCTTGCCCTATGGCTAATACTAATAAATCCAAGGGTAGATTTTCTTTTTCTCCTGTGCTTATTAGTTGTTTGTTTTTATCTATTTTCATTTTATCAAGCACAATCTGGTTTTCATTTACCTCAACAATTGTGCTAAACCATTTAAATTCAACACTCTCTTCGGCTGCCTCATCTGCCTCAAAATCATGGGCAGGCATCGAATCTCTATCACGGCGATAAATAATATAAGATTTATCAGCGCCGATTCTTTTTGCGACTCGTGCGACATCCATGGCGGTATTGCCAGCTCCATAAATACCAACTTTTTTGCCAATTTTAAAATTACTTTTATTTTCTTGTGATTTTTTTAAAAAAGAGATGGCATCCATGACTCGGACTCCATCATCATCCTTGCCAGGAATATCAATTTGTTTGCTAATGTGAGCACCAATTGCAATAAATACGGCATCAAAACTTCCTTTTTCTTTTTCAAGGCTGACATTTTCAACTTTTTTATTGAGAGTTATAGTGACCCCCATATTTTCAATTTGTTGTATTTCTTGTGCTAATTCATCTCGGGGCATACGATAGGCTGGAATACCAAAATGAATCATCCCACCTGCCACGGCTGCCGCCTCGTATATCTCTACTTTATGCCCCAATCTCGTTAAATGAAAGGCTGCCGATAAACCACTTGGTCCTGCTCCTATTACTAATACTTTTTTGCCATTTTGGGTTTCAGGGTATTCATATTTCCAATTATTTTTAACTGCCATATCTCCTAAAAAACGCTCGACGGCATGGATATTTATTGTTTTGTCTGTGTGGGCGCGATTACAATCAACCTCACAAGGATGGTAACAAACTCTACCGTGCACCCCAGGTAGTGGATTATTTTCAGTAAGCAAAACCCAAGCCTCTTTATACTGTTTGTTTTGCACAAGATCTAACCAACCTTGAATATCCTCTCCTGCGGGACAGGCATTATTACAAGGAGGCAATAAATCTACATAGATAGGTTTTTGGGTTCGCATAGCTCCTGTTCCCATAGCAGATTTTGCTAGATCAGGACGAGATGTCATATCTTTTTTTATCATAATAGTTTTCTCTGCAACATTTAAAATTTTTATATTATACATTAAGATTTCTGTATAAATCAAGCACAATTTATAAACAACACTTGATTTATGCAAAGTTTTGACATAAAACAAAAAACAACATCATAAAATTTTAAACTAACCATAAACTGTTCTAATAAAAATTTACAATTTAATATCCATAAGTGTTATTATATGCAACTTTTAATCTTTTTAATAACATTATGAACAAACAGCACAACTTTAAATCCACCTCTGTTTTCATGGGTTTTATTTTTGGAGTTTTACTTACAGTAACAATTACCGTTGTCGGCAAAACATCCACAGGCTCTATTCCTTTAAAAGAAATTTCAGCCTTCACTGATGTATTTGAAAAAGTAAAATCTGATTATGTTGAAGAAATTAGTGACAAAGATTTGATGGAACATGCAATTGAGGGGTTATTAGCGGGTCTTGATCCTCATTCGGCATATCTAAGCCCCGATGACTTGCAAGAGTTACAAGAGAGCACTTCTGGTAAATTCGGCGGTCTGGGTATTCAGGTATCTATGGAAGATGGTTTTGTCAAGGTAGTGGCTCCCATTGATGATACTCCTGCATATGAAGCAGGAATTCAATCAGGTGATATTTTTATCCGTCTTGATGACAAACCTGTAAAAGGCATGACTTTATCTGATGCTGTTGATATTATGCGAGGAGAGCCTGGCACATCCATAGTTTTAACAGTAGTACGTGACGGCACAGCAAAACCATTTAAGGTTAAAATTACCCGTGCCATAATCAAAACCAAAAGTGTAAAATCAAAAGTTTTGGATGATAAATATGGCTATATTCGCATTAGTCAATTCCAGGTTAATACAACTTATGATTTAAAACAAGCAATTACAAAATTAAAAAAAGATACTGACAATAAAATGGCAGGAATCATTATTGATCTTCGCAATAATCCAGGTGGTGTGTTACGAGGTGCAATTGGAGTAAGCAACACCTTTATAAGCAAAGGGGTAGTTGTCTCTACCAAGGGCCGTGAAAAAACAGCAAACAAAACCTATAATGCATCAGGATCTGATATTTTATCTGGTAAACCAATTGTCGTTTTGGTTAATGAAGGCTCGGCATCTGCATCTGAAATTGTCGCAGGAGCACTGCAAGACCACAGACGAGCAGTAATTGTCGGCACCCAAACTTTTGGTAAAGGATCAGTGCAATCTATCCACGAATTAAGCAATGGTGGTGCTATCAAACTTACGACAGCTCGTTATTTTACTCCCAATGGAACTTCAATTCAAAACGAGGGAATAGTGCCTGATATTGAAGTGGATAAATTAAAAATATCATCAGTTGAAAAAAGTATTGACCCTTTAAAAGAAGCAGACTTAGAAAAACATATTAGCAATCCTAACAAAAAAATTAGCAAAAAAATAAAACAAGAAAAGAGCGCCAAAAAAAGCAAAGATGACAAAAAAGACAATGATGATTATCAGCTAAATACCGCTTTGAATATTTTAAAAGGACTATCGATAACTCGCTAAACAAAACAATATGGTTAAAAAATTAATTAAAAAAGTTTTTGGTAGTCGCAACGACAGGCTGGTCAAAGTTTATGCTAAAAAAACGGATAAAATTTTATCTTTTGAATCTGAATTTATAGATTTAAGTGACGAAGAAATTCCACAAAAAACAGCCGACTTAAAGCAACAATTAAAAGATGGTAGCCCGTTGGACGATCTATTACCTGCGGCATTTTCTCTGGTTAAAGAGGCTTCAAAAAGATCATTAAAAATGGCTCATTTTGATGTACAGATGATAGGTGGTATGGTCTTAAATGACGGCAAGATTGCTGAGATGAAAACGGGCGAAGGTAAAACCTTAATGGCGACCCTTGCAGTTTATCTCAATGCTTTGAGCGGCAATGGTGTCCATGTAGTCACAGTCAATGATTATCTGGCAAAACGAGATGCCGCCTGGATGGGACAACTTTATAATTTTTTAGGGATGAGTGTGGGAGTCATAACAGCAAATCTATCCCACGAGCAAAAAAAACAGGCCTATAATTGTGATATAACCTATGGCACAAATAATGAATTTGGCTTTGATTATCTACGTGATAATATGGCATTTTCTAAAGATGAAAAAGTGCAAAGACAGCTAAACTTCGCTATTGTTGATGAGGTTGATTCCATCTTAATTGACGAGGCAAGAACTCCTTTGATTATATCAGGACCTGTATCAGATAACACAGAGTTATACCAAAAAATAAATAAACTTGTGCCAAAACTTAACAAACAAACAGACAAGGATTCAGATGGAGATTTCAGTGTTGATGAAAAACATAAACAGGTTTTGTTATCAGAGGCAGGACATGAAAAATTAGAACAACTTTTATTGTCCGATGGGCTTATAAAAGAAGGTGAGAGTCTTTATGATCCATCCCACATATCACTAATGCACCACACCAATGCTGCCTTGCGTGCCCATAATTTATTTTTTGTCAACACAGATTATGTTATCAATGATAGTCAAATAGTCATTGTTGATGAATTTACCGGACGCACAATGGAAGGTCGCAGATGGTCAGATGGACTTCATCAAGCGATTGAAGCCAAAGAAAATATTACGATCCAAAAAGAAAATCAAACCCTAGCTTCGATAACTTTTCAAAATTATTTTCGTCTATATAATAAATTATCAGGAATGACAGGCACAGCAGACACCGAAGCTTTTGAATTTCAATCAATTTATGGTTTAGAAGTGGTAGTAATTCCTACCAATCAACCCATGCTCCGTGCCGATAAAACAGACTTAGTTTATCTAACATTTGCTGAAAAATTTCAAGCTATATCAGATGATATAAAAAGCTGTGTAAAAAGAGGACAGCCTGTTTTAGTCGGCACAACTTCAATTGAAAATTCAGAGGTTTTGTCCCAAATTCTTACCAAACAAAAGATCCGCCATGAAGTTTTAAATGCGAAACAACACCAAAGAGAAGCCTTGATTATAGCTAATGCAGGTTGTCTATCGTCTGTCACTATTGCTACCAATATGGCAGGTCGTGGCACAGATATAGTGTTAGGTGGCAATGTAAGCATGCAAATAGAGCAATTAAAAAAGAAAGATAATAAAAAAATAGAGCAACTTAAAAATGAATGGCAAGACAAGCATAATCAAGTTGTGACATCAGGAGGTCTACATATAATAGGCACAGAGAGGCACGAATCTCGAAGAATTGACAATCAACTACGAGGAAGATCAGGCAGACAAGGAGACCCAGGATCAAGCCGTTTTTATCTATCATTAGAGGATCCTCTAATGAGAATTTTTGCCTCAGAAAAAGTATCATCACTTATGCAAAAACTTGGCATGGAAGACGGTGAGGCAATCGAGCACCCATGGGTCGCCCGTGCCATTGAAAATGCTCAACGAAAAGTAGAAGCTCATAACTTTGATATTCGTAAAAATTTACTTGAATACGATGATGTTGCCAACGACCAACGCAAAGTTATTTATGACCAACGGAATATACTGTTACAATCAGATAACATCAACAAAAACATAACTTCTATGCGTAAATCTGTAATTGATTCAGCAATAGATGACTATATTCCACCATCATCAATTCCAGAACAATGGGATATAGAAAATCTACAAGAAATTTGTAATGAAAAATTTGCTTTAAACGTCTCAATTGCCGATTACATAAGTCAAAATGAAAAAAATCAACCAGAAGATATTGCAAATTTTATTATAGAAAATATAACAAAAACATATAGTGATAAATTTGAAAACGTAGATCAAGCAGAGTTTTATCGTTTTGAAAAAGAGGTTATGTTGCAGCAGTTAGATACCTATTGGAAGGAGCATCTATCGGCTATGGATTATTTACGCCAATCAATTGGGCTAAGATCCTATGCTCAAAAAAACCCAACCCAAGAGTATAAAAAAGAATCTTTTGCTATGTTTTCCCAGTTATTAGACAAGGTTAAGTTTGAGGTTACATCTCTATTGAGTTTGGTAAAGGTGCAAAGTAGTGAGCAGATAAATCAATATGAACAAAATACCAACCAGGATATTGATCTTATTCACCAAAAGACTCAAAATATGGGAATGAATCAAAATCAGGCAAATCAAGAGCGAAATCAATCACCGTTTGTTCGCAAACAACCAAAAATTGGTCGCAACGAACCTTGTCACTGCGGATCTGGTAAAAAATATAAAAAATGTCACGGTAAATTGATCTAACAACTTTCTCAAAGCCTCTGAATAACTAACCAAAATCGGAGGTGGTGCATAAACTACCAAAGTTTTTATGTTTTAAAATCAAAAACTTAAAAGGTAGAAACATAAGTCCCACTTTCAATGAGACCTTTGCATAATTCAAGTGTGATTTAGAATAATAAGAAAATAGTGCATATTTTATTAAAAAATGAGGAAGCTTGCAATCTATTGGACGAATTTTTTGGTAAAATAGGTGCATTTTATT
>Ga0164315_10000616_pt1 | contig 25290 bp, 25 predicted proteins | sample GuaBasSedimGuay6_FD_113737 | JGI IMG/M metagenome (GOLD analysis project Ga0164315, IMG submission 113737) | Subseafloor sediment microbial communities from Guaymas Basin, Gulf of California, Mexico - Guay6, Core 4569-2, 0-3 cm | ecosystem: Environmental > Aquatic > Marine > Hydrothermal vents... | reverse complement strand
TTCAGCACGGATTTAACCGATTTTTACGTCGGCCTGAGCAAGGCCCCTGTTTTTGCCTTGCTAATTGCCCTTGTCAGTACCCTGCGGGGTATGCAGGTGGTGTCTTCAGCAGAAGAATTGGGGAGCAAAACCACCACGGCAGTGGTTCAATCGATTTTCATGATTATTGTTGCAGACGCGATATTTGCAACCCTGTTCACGCGTATGGGCATCTGATGGAAGCGATCATTTCAGTCAAGAACCTGGTCAACAAGTTTGGCAGCCAGGTGGTGCATGATCGCCTGTGTCTGGATGTACAACGGGATGAGATCCTCGGTCTCGTGGGTGGTTCTGGCAGTGGGAAATCAGTTTTGATGCGCAGTATTCTCGGTCTGCAACGACCAAAAAGCGGCACCATTACTGTTCTTGGACAGGAGATCAAATACCACAAACCCGGGCCAAGTCGGTGTTGGGGTGTGCTTTTCCAGGGAGGGGCACTACTGTCAGGTCTGACCGTGCAGGAAAACGTAGAACTGCCCATAGCGCTTTACTCGGATATGCCGGTAGAAACCCGACACGAGCTCGCCAGCCTGAAACTATTGATGACCGGGCTGAGCTTATCGGTAGCCGACAAATACCCTTCACAGCTTTCAGGAGGGATGAGAAAGCGGGTTGCTTTGGCCAGGGCACTGGCGCTAGAGCCCAAAATTCTTTTTCTTGATGAGCCAACTGCAGGTCTCGACCCGATAGCCGCCACTGAGTTTGATGAATTGATTACCTATCTGCACGACAACCTTGACCTGACCATCATGATGATCACCCATGACGTTGACAGCCTGTTCGGTATCTGTGACCGTATAGCAGTACTGGTAGATGGCGGAGTGGAAGTTGGAACAGTGGACGAGATTCTGAAATCCGATCACCCCTGGATAAAGAGCTACTTTGGCGTGCAGCGCGCACAGAGAGCCCGTCTTGTGATCAGGGAATCCCGGCATGAATACTAAAAACTTCGCAGTTGGTTTATTCGTTGCCGTCGGACTGGCGATATTTATCGCCGGCACGCTGTGGTTAACGGGAAGACAGGGTTCGGAGCCCACAGTGTATTATTCGATGTTTTTTGAGAGGGACGTCAGCGGCCTGATGCTTGGCGGACCTGTTTTTTATCTTGGTGTGGATGTTGGAACAGTGACCGCCATGGAAATCATTCCCGGCGATCCGATGCGGGTACGTGTAGATGCACAGGTGTTGAAATCCGCTCCCATCAATTCCGGAACTTATGCCAGTCTTGCCTTCCAGGGAATTACCGGTGTAGCGGTCATCAGGCTGAGCGCCGACCCCGGTGTTCACGAACACTTGCTAACCGACACTGATACCGGGTATCCGGTGATTGCAGTTCGTGACACAGGCTTCAGCGCCTTGCTTGCCCGGGCACCTGGTGTGGTAGATAAAATTGATTCATTGTTGGAGCAGGTTAACCAGGTTCTTGGTGAGGAGAACAGGGAGTTTGTAAACGGCATGCTGGCAGATATGAAAACCGTCACCAGTGCCCTTGCAGCAAAAGAGCAGACCATCTCCGAACTTCCGGATTTGCTTAAGGAATCCATAGTGGAACTGCAGGTCAATCTTGAACAGATCAAATCCATGCTAGGGAACATGGAGCCAGGTCTGTCAGCAACGGTCGCAAACCTGGAGCAGACAACTCAAAACCTGGCCGAAATGACCGGGCGTCTGGATACATGGACCGGAACCAACGACACCGACATGAACGCATTCATGGGGGACGGGCTCGGCCAGGTCCCCGCGCTGGTTGCCGAGGCACGCGCCGCCATTCGGGAAATTAATAAACTGATGAGTGACTTGCGTGAGAATCCTTCTGCGTTGATCTATAAGCCGAATGAAGAAGCCGTAGAGGTGGAGCGCTAACATGGCCAGGAATATTTCAGAAAAAGCCCTTGTTGTTTGCTTGTTGTTCATCTCGGTTTGCCTGGGTGCCTGTGGTGGACTGACTCAAAGCGACAAGCCGGCAGTAACAACCTGGTGGTTGGAACCCTTAACCGGTGAGGCACAGACATCAAGCCCGGATCCGGTTGCCTCGGTTTCGGTATCAGTTGCTGTTGTACCTGGATTAGATACAGACCAGATACTGACCTTGTCTGATGACTCGGAGCTTAAACCCTATGCAGCTGCGCGCTGGGTAGATAACCTGCCTGAGCTAACCAAATCGCTGGTCAGCAGAACCCTGGAAGCATCTGGGAGTTTTGAAGTAGTGTCGGAGCGGGCAAGGGCGGAGCACAAACGATGTGACTTGCGACTGGAACTGAGGGAGTTTTTTGCCAGCCTCAATTCATCAGGACAAACACGCAGTGTTCAAATCGCCATCCACGGCAGTTACCAGTGTGAATCTGAAGCGTTAATTCCAATACAGATCGAAGCTTCCGTCCCGGTCCAGGACAACCGCATGCGAACAATTGTCGCAGCCTTCCAACAAGCCATGAACAGCGTAATGAAGGATCTTCTAAAAACACTCCATTCTAATAAAGAGTCCTGATAGTGAGCTTATTAGCAGAATACTACTTATTATGCGCCTCATCCAATGCCTCACGAATCTTCATCCCCCATCTGGCAAACAGACCCTTGATGTTATCGATATGATTCTGCGGGCTAAGCTTCTTATATTCAGTACCAATAGCCCTTTCGCCTTCAACCAGGATCAGCAGTTCGCGGGTTTTTGAATCGCGAAATTCTGCCGATATAACAACATCACCGGAACCCAGTGTTGAAGTCTTGAATTTGCCATCATTTGCCGGTGTGCCGGGTTTCACATAAGGCGTGATGCTGAGCATTTCTACTTCGATCCGCATGACGTCAGAAGCAGGCTGAGAGACCATTGCATAACCGCCTTTTACTTCAAGCTCTTTCTGCATGGCATCCATAAACCATTCCTGGATGGCCTTGCCATCTTCAGGTTCAAATGCCCAAACATCGTCATTGTCCTGTTCCCAGACCGGTTTCAGGACTTCGATGTTGTCCATGTTCAATGGTCTGACCAGTACTTTATTGTAGACTGAAAGGTCGACACCTGATTTGACATAAGATGCCGGCGGGTTTTTGGCAACCAGGGTGCCACTGACTAACAACAACATCAGGCCTGCGATCAGCATGGGACCGGTGGAAATGACACGCTTCATGGATGACTCCTTATACAGATCAATTGAGGGTTGCACTGGCAACCCGAAAAAAACAGACAGGTACTATAACATGTAGAAGCGATGATTTAACTCATCAAATACAGCATTGCGACTACAAGTTATTCTCCTTTGTTACTCCGACCGATCCAGCTACCCACGATGACTGCCAGGATGGCCATGGTCCAGACGGTTACGGCACCCGTCGGCAGGTCAAACAGGGCAGACAGCAGAATACCTGTCACGTACGCCGCAGCACCCAAAACATAACCCGTCATCAGACGTCGCTTTCCATGCAGTCTCCTGGTAGCGAGTGCCGGAATAATCAGACTGGCAAATACCAGGTATACACCAACAAGTTGAACCGATGCGGTGACGGCAAAGGCGAAAATAACATAAAAACCCCGGTGGCCGATTTTATCATGCCATTTGAACCAGATCGTCAACAGCACAATATACAGCCAGGATACGTGAATGAGGGATTGCCAGGTCGACCACAGAATCTGTCCAACCAGCAGGTCTTTCAGATGCTGCGCACCGTGCGGATTCTCGGCAAGTAACAGGATGCTGCCGGTAGCTGCAAGAACAAACAGAATACCGATCAGGGCTTCCTGTGATTGCGGCCAGCGTTTTTCAGTCCAGTGCAGGCCAGCAGACGCCAACAGGGCGGCACTGACGGCAGACAGTTGCACTGCCCACATATGATCTTCCCAACCCAGGACACCTGCCGCCAATACGCCCAAACCGGCAATCTGGGCGATCGCGAGATCAATAAAAATAATACCACGTTTGAGCACTTCCTGACCCAGAGGTACATGGGTGCTGAGTACCAGCAAGCCCGCGACGATGGCCGGTCCAAGTATGGACCAGTTGAGCAAGTCGATATTCATGTGCCCTCAACGTTCAGCAGACGATTAAGAATGTTATCAAACCACTTGTACAGATCTGTTGCCTGATCGGTTCCACCGACCGTCAATGGCAGCAGGACAGCCGGTATATCAGTGCGCTCTGAAAGCCATTTTGAAGCTTTTGCACTCTGAAATGGTGCCCGAATGATAAGCTCAGCACCACCATTGCCAAAACGATTTAACAGGTCTGCAAGATGAGTGGCGGTCGGTGGTACACCAGGCACAGGCTCCAGTGTGGCTACCTCTTCCAGGCCCAGCCAGTTTTCGAGATAGACCCATGATTTATGGTGGGCGATGACCCGTTTCCCGCGTAAATCTGCGGCGCGTTTTTCCCAGGCGACAATGGCGTTGCTCCAGTCATGACTGAAATTCAGCAAGTTCTGTTGATAGGTTTTTGTATTGTCAGAATCCAGTTGTGCCATTCGTTCTGCCATGGCTTTAGCGACCAGCAAAATGTTATGTGGATTGGTCTGGATATGCGGGTTGCCCTGTGGGTGAACATCGCCCTGGGAACGATCGCTGCTGGCGGCAGTATCAAGCCGTTTCACATACATGCTGGCTTCGAGAAAACCGGGGCTACCTGGCAGGACATCAGGATTGTTTCCTTTCCTCAATAGCATGGGTAACCAGCCAATCTCCAATTGTGCACCGCTGCATACGATCAGGTCGGCACGTCCCACCTTCGAGATCAGACTGGGTCTTGCTTGTATGTAATGCGGATCCTGCAGGGCGTTGGTCGCACTACTGGTTTTGATATTATTTCCACCAATCACCTCGGCAAGGGCGGACCATTCCGGTTCGCAGGTGAATACATTCAGGTCAGCTTTTGACGCTAAAGGCGCGAGTAATAGCATGCTCACTATAATGATTTTTTTCATCAAATGTTCCTCCATGCGGAGCGTGGCTTAAAAAGAGTGAGCACCATGGGCACCGATGCTGAAAATATACTGTAAACCCCATTGCTTGTCGTCCTCATGACCGGCCTGGTCGAGCGCGTATTGCAGCCTGAGGCGGCTGAATTCACTGTTGGACCAGTCGGCCATAACTGTGTACCGGCGTGGGTTGTCCTTTGCGGGCATCAAGGGCGTGCCTGTATATACGAGACCCGGATTATCGGAAGAAAGAAGGTCATAACGGGCACCGAAGCGCCAGCGTGGGAATGGCTGATACACGGCCTGCAGATACAAACCCTGCTGATCCGTGTCATATGGCAATACACCACGATCGGGCACGTCATAGCTGCCATCTTCATTACGCCACATGTATTCGGCCTGAAAGATGAAGTTACGTTGCCTGTTGTTGCCATTGGGTGACCACTTCCAGACAAATTCTGCCATCACCAGGTCAGACTGTCCGGTGAACAGGAGTGGCTCATCTTCATCGCCGGATGCACGTTCAATAGCATCGATCTGCAAATAGGAAAGCCCTGCCTGCCAACTGTTGCTGAAGCCGATATCACCACCGGTGCGGGCGTGAAAAGAATAACTGCCAAAACCGGACTGACCTGCGCCGCCAGCGGGATAACGATCGCCCCGCAGAACCTCGGCCCCCAGTTCAATATACAGATCCGTCGGTGCAAGCCAACGCAACTGCAGGCCATCATCGATATACCGCCCGCCCAAAAATGTCTTGTATACCAACGGTTGGTCGGAAAAATCCCAGTTGTGTGAGTGCTTTTGATTCAGGTAGCCGATATTGGAAGCAAATCTGCCCATACGCAGGGAGAGTCCGGCGGGCATCGCCAGTGTTTCAACCCAGGCGTCTTCGACTTCAATACCAACTTCGCCATCCTCGATGACGATGGGGGCCGTCAGCCAGGCGGTGAACTTGTCATCTACATTGGCGGAGATATTGATCTCAATTTCGCCTAACGATAGTCCATCGGACGCAAGACCGGCTTCCCCACCGAGCGGGAATCCAGGAATCCAATAGTCGCCGGGATCATTCTTGTTACTCCAGGCCCGACCCTGAAAGATAACCCCGAGTGCCGGGTTGAAAGCGTTGTTTCCCTGGCTTGCCATTTGATTGCTGGAAGGTTCAGGTTGCCAGTTGTCGGGTGGTGGAGCAGCCTGATTCGCTGGTTGTGCGGCGCTAACTTGTTGCTCTTCAGAGTTACGCTCTGCTTCATCCAGACGTTCTTCCAGTTGGGCGATACGTGACTCATACTCGACACGCATCTGTGCCAGTTCTGCCCGCAGGGCATCCAATTCAGATTCGGACTGCGCCAAAGCCGCAGAGGCAGTGCACATAAGACATGCCCAAATAATGCCAAGGGATAAATTGCGCATTGGATATCTCCATGATTGTGTTTTGAAACCATCCACCAACAAAAGTCGGCGAACATGCTAAAACGTCAGATCAGGAAATATATGGTGGTGCCCGGCTTTGGTGGTCATGCAAAATGACCGTCAGGAACAGGGGAGGGGTGGGTATCTGGGTTAGAGTGAAGCTGGCCTGGACTGCGGTAAAAATTGTTAATTCAGGGTTGATTGCAGTGTCTGGTTTTCCAGGGTGTATACACAAGGCGCACAGCCCGGAGTCTGTCGTGACATGGCTGGAAACATGACCACTAAAAGCCATACAACTGCCAGCTAATGTCAGAGCCAGCAACATACTCAATATTTGACGCTTTCTAAGCATATTTGCCAGTGAGTACTTTGATCCCGGTATATTCAATTGATTAATATTATACGACTGCTGCTTGTGTGTCATTCATAGTGTGATCTTACAGGTAACACGGGCAGAAATGTCGCGGATAGTGGTATTACTCACAGATAGCAAATTAATGCGTCAGTATAGTATCAATTACGTGAACTACATTTATAATCAGGTTAAATGAGCTCGTTGCAGAACAGAAAAAAATTTCCAATCGGCCTGATGCTCTTCGTGCTGACACTGGCTATCTACAAGGCGGCCATGTTGACGGTCAGCATGGCGGTGGATTGGCGCGCGTTCCTGTTTTTTGTCGGCCTCGACACCTTCTTTTTGGCCTTGCTCTTGCTACTTGTTCTTTTGCATGGCCTCGCCAACTCGAAGGTGCTGCGCAGACCGCTTTGGGTACTGATTGTGTTCCTGTCGGTGACATACCTGGTGGACAGCTTTGTATTGCTGGCTTTGAATCAGCATGCGCCTTTGTTCGACATGGGTCGTTATGCGTTGGAGCCAGGTGTGGTTCTGAGCTTTTTTGATATCAGGGCCTATATCGCGATTGTATTGCTACTGATTTCCTTGTTCACCTATGGCCATTTCAGCCCTGTGGTAAAGCGAACAGTTATTGTGTTGCTGGTAACTGCCTTGTCAATTGCCGGTTTTTCCTCTTTCTATGCACCACTGCCATTGACCCGCTATGCCATGCTTAGCCCGGTCAGCCTGATGGGGGTCATGAAACCGCAACCGGTCGTTTCATCCTATTCTGAAAAACAGATTGAGTTCTATGCCTCGCATGCAGATAATGCTGTAGAAATTCCAGCGACCAAACCTGACATTATTCTGCTGGTCATGGAATCCCTGTCCTCTATCAATTCAACAAAGGTTTCCGGTGCCGTCGGTTTCATGGACGGGTTTGATAAATTGGCAGAAGAGGGCATGCTGTTTCGCAACTTCTTTGCCAATCACCAGGCTTCTGAGGGGGGTATGATTGCCCTGTTGGGCGGCTATCCGCCCATACATTATCCAACCGCAAGCCCCTACATGTTTGATGAGTTTGCAATGCAGCCGTCGGTGATTGGTGAGTATCAGCGGCTCGGGTATTTCACGGAATTCCTGACCAACTCCGATCTGGGTTTTATCGGTCTGAATCGCTTTCTTGATGGCCTGGGGCTTAACCGCAGTCGTGGTCGGGACGAAATCGACACGATGAAGGACGCGCCGCGTGTCGTGCAGGATGCGCCATCGGATGCGCTGCTGTACGAAGAAGCACTACTGACAATTCAGCGCTTGTCATCCGCCCAGCAAGCCTTTTTTCTGACCATGGTCACGACCAGTACGCACCTGCCTTATACGCACCCCGAAAATGGCGACGATACCCCGCAGGCCGTTTGGGAGTGGAGCTTGCGGCAACTGGCCGGGTTTTATCAAGCTTTGGCTGAAACCGGTTTTTTTGAAAATGGCATACTGCTGATAACAGGCGATCACCGGCACATGCGGCCTTTGATTGAGTCTGAAACGACACGATATGGTGGCAGTGCCCGGGCGCGGGTGCCATTGCTGGTGATTGGTAATGAGTATCCAGCCGGTAAAATCGACGAGCGGTTTTTCCAACAGTCGGATTTGTTGCGTATGTTGGGAAGAATCACGCAGGTGGATACACCGCTTTCACCACAACCTATCTGGGTAGAACGTTACAACCGGAAATTTGGCCGTATTGAGCTGATTGATAGTGTGAGTGTATTTGATGAGGCAGATCACGGTCGCCACGAATATCGCTTAAGGGCACCGGGTAACCGCATAATGTGGCTTGACCAAAAACCTGAATTTTCCCGTCGCCTGGAAACGCATATACATGCACAGCGTAGTTTTCATCAGAAAATGCGCAGCAATCAGCAATAAGCGGGCTTTAACGTTTCAGCCTGGTCCGTGTTTCGGTGTGTACGGTATCCGGATACAAATGGTCAGGCCATGGGGTTGGGTCTGACTCAGTTTTATTGAATGTTCCGAGCCGTAGAGTGTGGCAAGACGTTCACGCGTATTCCGCAGCCCAACGCCTTTGGCATCCGGGATGTTGTCGTTGATCAGTTCGCAACCGGGGCCGTCGTCACTCACCTCAATCAACAGATCGCCCGCAAATACCTTTGCCGAAATTCTTAAATGCCCACCGCCTTCTGCACGGGCAATACCATACTTGATGGCGTTTTCAATTAGCGGTTGTAAAAGCAGACTGGGGATAAGTGCATTTTTTGATTCTTCATCGATATTCAGCTGTAGCGAAAGCCGGTCTTCGAAACGTACCTTCTCGATATCCAGGTAAAGCTGTAAGGCCTGTAATTCCTGCTCCAATGTAATTTTTTGCAGGGGATCGTTGTCCAGTGAATAACGCAGAAAGCTGGAAAGCCGGGTCACCATGTGGTTGGCCAGATCCGTGTCCTTTTCCAATATCAGGGTAGAGATTGCATTGAGTGTATTGAACAGAAAATGGGGGTTCAGCTGGTAACGCAGCATTTTCAGCTGGGCCTCATGGGCCATGGCGGCTGATTTCAGCGCGCTTTCGCGAACTTCCTGGAATATGCGATAGGATTTGATTGCAAAATAAAGTGAACTCCAGATCGCCATGACCATGATGGGTGTGGTGTAGGACGTCATATAAGATACTTTGGAATAAATCTCTGCCGCGTCACCCATTTTCTCAAGCCACGCTTCCATGTCCTTGGCTTTCTCAATCCAACCATAAAAAATGAAACTGCGGGCTTCGAGCCACAAATAGCCGGCCAGGACACTGCCTCCGATGAACCCGATCGCCTGTAGCCAGATGGCACGGTTCCAAAGGAAGCGGTACAGATAGCGAAGCGCCAATGTAATCAGCATACCGATAATGCTGATAACGGTAACGTAGGCAGCATAATGGGGAGCAATTTCTTCGAGTATCGCTACCGTATACAGATACTTGGCAAAAATCCCCCACAGCGCCCATCCACCCAGATGAAAGACCCAGAACAGGTTCGGCCGATCCTTAATTAATGTTTTCAGTTTCACGAATGCGATTTTACACCTTTGCCAGACATCCGTATCCCAACTTAACCCCCTTGCCATGCGGTTTGTCTCAAAACAGGGTTTTGTATGATACCAAGTGCACTGTTTTACGAGCCAAAGTCATGCGGAGACTGCTGAGATGCCCTTTGACAGTGCCCTTGGCTGGCATTACATTGGCGCCAATATGCAAATTACATGTCATGTCTTTATTCGTGTGCTGACAAGCCTGTTGATCAGTTTCACTACCATCTGCGCGGGAGCGCAGATGATAACGGCTGCTCAGGTCAATGTTTTTGGTGATGGAAATCCGGAAAATGGTGTTGAAGACGGTCGTGAGCAGGTTTTAGGTGGTTGGAAAAAAGGTCTTGGCCTGGCCGACCAACGTATGAACGCGGGAACGGTCAAGTGTGACGGAAAAAATCGTGGTACGGCCATGGTTGTTGATACCCGGGAGTTTACAGATGGTCTTCAGGGCGTTGTGCTTGCCAGCGCGGCACATGTGTTTTATGACCTTGAGGAAAACCGGCTCTTCAAGCGCTGTGAATTTCATTTTCTGGCCCTGGGTGAGTTGTCCGGTTACAGGGCAAAAATTGATTTGAACAATGTACGAATGGGAAATTATGATCCCGCGATGACAACCGCAGCTGTGGACTTCGGTGAAGGTGACTGGGCTTTTGTATATGTTCCCAGGCCCTGGCGAAATTTTAGTCGGGGTGAAGCGACCGGGTTGCTTGATTTCTCCTCGATACAGTTGGAGTCTTTTCAACAGTCTGGTGGTGAACTCAGCTTGATCGCTTTTGATTCATCCGAGGGTGTCATCAGTATCAGCAGGAATTGCACGGTTATTGAGAGTGCTCATGATGATCTCGGCGGTGGTAGCTGGAAAGGGCAGCTACTGGATGATTGTGATTCGACGGATGGTGCTTCCGGTGGTGGGATTGTAGCGGTGATCAGAGGACAGCAATACCTGGTTGGAATCCGTAATGGATCGCACTGGAGTGAGGAGGAGTTTCCTGGAAGTGAATATCCGCATGGTCCTCCGGATGGTTCTCTCTGGAATCGTCATAGCAACACCAATTTTGCACGTGGCATCGATGTCTACTTAATCAATCAGTTGAAGAAGTTTATTAAAGATATAGAAAATAAAGAAAAATACTTCTGATCCAGTGATTATTGGAAGTCTGATAATTAAAGTGCATGATAAATGCACAAAAACGAATATTTGTACTATAATTAGGGAGAAGTTTGACTGCTTTCAACTGTATGTACAGTGTTTTAAGGGGTTAGCAGCAAACGCTTGGCTCGGGCAAGGTTCGTCCGGTGCAAAAAAGCAGTAAAGCCAGTAAGGCATTTCCTGACCGATAAGTGGGACTCACAGGCAGGAACAGACAGGGAATACATTCGTCAGGCTGTAATCAGCAATAGTTGGTTGCTCCGGTTTTGATCCATATCGTACCCGGGTCGCAAGACTAAGGGCAGACCGTGTTCGGGCATTTAAAATGTGATAAACATGGAATGTGTGGAGGATAACCGTGCTGTTTTATGCAACATTATTAATTACCAGTTTTCTTCTGACATTGGTCATACTCGGGCTTAAAAATCTGATTGTGTTCGTTGCCAGGAAGATTTTTAAGCTTGGCAAACAGGATGCTTATGTAGGCCCGACCGCTCATCTTGACCCAAAGACACTGGGCAGAAATCTAAAAGTGGCATCCTCTGCCTGGGGAACACAACCTCACGCAACACCGGCGACCCTGGCCAAAACCCATCCCGCAGCGGCACAGAATACTCCCTGGGGTTGGCCCGGTAATGGCCATGAAACACACGAGAATCATCCCAAACCTGCTGTGGCGAATGGAGCAAGCCTCACTGCCTACCTCGCGCGTAAGCATGAAAATCAGCAGCCAGCAGCGGATTGGAAACGAAACATTGGCCGCCCGGTCCGTGATGAAAGGTCGGCGTTAGCTGGTACTACCTACAAACCAAGTCAGGATGCCATATCCAGGTATGGAATTGACGAAAAGGACGATAAACCCTGGGGTTGGTAAAAACTGCTATTGATCAGTTCCGCACATTCGCGATGAACCTATTTTTTGGCCAAAATTACCTTGTAATTATCATTTGCCGCCAGTTCCACGCAGCGTCTGAAACTCTGTGACAACCATTTCTCATAAGGTAGATGGATGTTGGCAACCAGGATCAACATGCCAGCGGGCCTGATATGGTCATGCACCGACTCCAGTAGTCGAATACTCAAACGGCTGTCGGTCTTAACACCCGCATGTATGGGTGGATTACTGACAACAACATCAAAGCTGCTCTGAAGCTCTGATAAGCCGTCAGAAGCCAGTACGAACCCATTCAATTGGTTGGCAGCGAGTGTTTCTTTACATGACCGAAGAGCCAGTGCATTGGTATCCAGCAGGGTGAGGGATGTTAATGCGCAGCGGGCAGCGATACAGGCGCCTATAACGCCCGCTCCGCAAGCGAAGTCCAGTACATCGCCCTCCAGTGTCATCTCAGCCAGTGTGTCTAATAGCAGGGCGCTGCCGGCATCAATACGTCCGTGCGCGAATACACCCGGGTAGGATATGACATCAATATCGGCACCCTGACAGTCCAATGCCCATTTCTGCCGGTGGCCGAGAGGGTCGAATGGCTGTTGATTCAAGACAATACCCGCCTCATAAAGGGTGCAATGACGTGCATTATCCAGTTTCCTGACCTGACCGAAATACAATTTCAAAAGCTTATCAGCAGACTTGATACCGGCCTTGTTCTCACCCGCCAGCCAGAGTACACCACCATCTGCCAGCAAACCGGCGGCGCATTCCAACATCATGCGTAACAGGGCTTTCTGACGTGGCAGGTTTATTATGATCCACTGGTATTTGTCCTCATTGGCCTGCGGAAAAGCCGCAAACTCAACATCTGCCCCTGTTTGTTTCAGAAATGTGCAGGTAGCGAAATCCTGGCTGAATAACTTGATTGATGTGCAGTTCGATCTCGCTTTTAGCCAGCAAGCATCCTTCTCGGGATTAATCCACAAAGTCGAATCCCGGAATCCCTGGCGGTGCAGGTTCCTGACGATAATTTGACTGACTGCATGCATGGCAGGTGAGCTTGTGTTTCAGTTACACAGATAACCGCTGAGGTCATACTCATCGGCATCGGTGATCTTTACATAGACAAGATCCCCAGATTGCAGATCCTGAGCGTCGTGTATATATACCTGCCCGTCAATCTCGGGTGCGTCAGCAAAGCTGCGGGCGATGGCAACATTCTCATCCACACCGTCAACGAGCACCTGTTGCACGCTGCCGACTTTCGCCTGCAAACGCTTACGGCTTATTTCAGCCTGCAACTGCATGAAAGCCTGTTCACGTTCAGCCATCACCTGTGCAGGCACATGGTCAGGCAGTTCATTGGCACGGGCACCTGCCACCGGTGAGTATTGGAAACAACCGACCCGGTCCAGTTGAGCCTCGTTGATGAAATCCAGCAACTGCTCAAAATCGTCATCCGTTTCACCCGGAAAACCAACAATAAACGTACTACGCAAGGTGATGTCAGGACAGATCTCCCGCCACTTCTTAATCCGGACCAGTGCGTTTTCAGCCGCTGCCGGACGTTTCATCATCTTCAGTATTCGTGGACTGCCGTGCTGCAGCGGAATATCGAGGTAAGGCAGGATCAATCCATCTGCCATCAGTGGTATCAGTTCATCGACATGTGGGTAGGGATAAACATAATGCAGCCTGACCCACGCACCGAGGCTGCCCAGTTCACGGCATAGTTCAGTCATACGGGTTCTAACCGGTTTGCCACCCCAAAAATCGAGGCGGTATTTGAGGTCGACACCGTAGGCAGACGTGTCCTGCGAGATCACCAGTAGTTCTTTTACACCTGAATCGACCAGGCTTTCTGCTTCTGAAAGAACCTGGCCCACGGGCCGGCTATCCAGTTTTCCACGCATTGAAGGGATAATGCAAAATGTACACTTATGATTGCAACCCTCTGATATCTTTAAATATGCATAGTGTTTTGGTGTCAGTTTGATACCTTGCGCCGGTACCAGGTCAATGAACGGGTCGTGATCTTTTTCAAAAGGTGCGTATTGATGAACAGCCCCGACAACCTGTTCGTACTGCTGTGGACCGCTGACCGACAAAACTGCAGGGTGGAGTTCGCGAATCTCATTCTCATCGACCCCCATGCAGCCGGTGACAATCACCCGGCCGTTGGCATTTAGAGCCTCGCCAATCGCATCCAGTGACTCTGCGCGTGCACTGTCGATAAACCCACAGGTATTGACCACGACCACATCAGCGCCGTCATAGCTGGGTGCTATTTGATAGCCGTCGGTGCGTAACTGGGTCAGTATACGTTCTGAATCTACCAGGGCCTTGGGGCAGCCAAGGCTGACAAAACCGACTTTGGGACTGCTCAAGGTCTTATTCATCCCTGTTATCGGGTTCAAAAAACAACCATTTCACGATCGGAAATTCCTGGCGAAATTCACGTTCAACCCGGTTGATGGTGTTGATCAACTCGGTTTCTGATCCCGTCGGGTGCATTTTCGCCTTGACGGCCACCATGGCTTCCGGACCCATTTGCAGGGTCAGGTGGTTGTAGAGGATCTCAATTTCCGGACGTCCTTCCAGGTAATCTTTCATCATTTTGCATGTGCGTGGCTCCACACCCTGACCGATAAGCAGGTCTTTTACCTCAATCGCCAGCAAGATCGCGATGACTACCAATAAAACGCCAATCATTATTGTGCCGATCGCATCGTATATCGGGTTACCGGTGATGGCGGCAGCAAGTATTGCGACCAGGGCCAGGCACAGGCCGAGCAGGGCGGCTACATCTTCACCAAATACGACTATTAGTTCACTGCTCCTGCTTTCATGAAACCAGCGTCTGAGTGAGCGGTCGAAACGCTCCTTGTTGACCGCCTGCATGCAACCCCATAGCGATACAGACTCTGCGATGATAGCAAAGACCAGCACGCCGACCGCGATCATTGGCTGGGTAAGTGGTTGCGGGTGTGTGAATTTGTGTACGCCTTCGTAAATGGAAAACATACCACCGAGGCTGAACAGGATAACCGCGACCAGGAATGACCAAAAATAGATACTTTTGCCATAACCGAGTGGATAATCTGAGTCAGGTGGACGCACCGACTGTTTCATTCCAAACAATAACAAAAGCTGGTTACAACTATCCGCCAACGAGTGAATCGCTTCGGCCAGCATCGCGCCGGAACCGGTCCAGAATGCAGCGGCACCCTTGGCTATGGCGATGGCCAGATTTGCAAATAATGCGTACAGGATGGACTTGATAGAGTCAGGTTTTGCAGACATGGTTTGCCATCAGCTCATAGAGTGCAGATAAATGCGGTTGCCTTCGGTATCAATAATAATCGCGCTTTTAAGTTTTTCCATAATCCTGTTGGTACCCGCAAATAGAGGAACAGGGATTATAGCTTAAGGATGGTAAGACCTGTGATAGAACTCACAGGTCTGTAAAGCGGGTTCAGTTTGTGTGTGAGTCGATCTTGAAGCTGTAAATCTCATCATTATCTGATTCGAAAAAACTCATCCGGCTCTCCGGCATAATAGCTTTCAAGGTCTTATTCTTGCGTTTACGTTTGATGTCAATTTCAACTTCATCACCGGATTCCAAGCCCCTGAGTGCACGCATAAACTCAGCAGGCGAATTAACTTCGGTATCACCAACCTGCAAAATGACGTCACCGGACTCCAGTTGTAGTTCATTATCGGCCTTGGCTTTCAATACCAGCACACCACGGTCTGTCTTGAAATACTCACCCAGGCCAGGATCTATTTCGGCCAGTTGTAAGCCCTGAGCCATTGGCAGGCCAAACCAAACGTTGGCATCGTGCAGTGCAAAGTTACCCATTTCTGACATATCATGAAATTCAAACTCATATTCGCGGTCCACAGGTGCCAGCACACCCTTATCCAACAGTTCGCGACGCTCATCGATCTGCACCCGTATTTTTGCTATTTGCTTTGACATTTCAACCGTATCAATTTCGGGAACCACGATACGCTCAATGGTAACTAGCCTGGCAGGTTCCCCGGGTGCAGCCGGGGCAGCCACGGCGTGCGGTGCACTGGGAAAGCGAGTGACAGTGTGCCAGGCACGTGGTTCGCGTACTTGGGGAACCACTGTCAGGTCGATGGTCTTATCGGCACGTTCTACCGTGACGGTCAGGGCTTCATCGGCCTTGATGTCCGCCATCGCAATCCGGAGTCCGTCCCTGGCATTTTCGGACTCTTCAATAGCGGCCAATACCAAGCCACCGACCGCAACAATTACATCACCCTGTTCGATACCTGCGCGTTCTGATGGGCCATCGGGTGAAACACCAAGCACCTTTACCCCGACATCATCCGCATCACCAAGAATGACACCGATAACAGGACGGTCGGTGGTGGTGTAGGTGAAACTGGTGGCATGGCGTTCTTCTGATCTCGCTCTTGATACCTCCCGATTGACACGGGCGATCTCACGCTGGGTTTGCTGTAGTTGTCTGCGTGCCTGGTTCAGTTCCTCATGCATCTGTGCCATTTCTGCCTGTTGGACCGCACGTACCTCTGCGTCTCCCCTTTGTTGCTCGGAAACGCGCTCCAATTGCTCACGGGCCTTTTCAATGGAAGCTTCTGCCGCATGGCGTTCCTGTTCTGCTTCCGACAAGGCCTTTTTATATTCAGCTTCAAGTTGGGTGTGTAATTCTTCATCGCCTGCTGCCATCCCTATGGTAGTCATACCGAGCAGGAGAGCCGTCGCAAGCGAAATCAGGGTGTTACTGTGTTTCATCTTTATGCCTCAATAAATTCAAAGTGATGCCATGTGGCTGTAGTCAATCTGCCATTGCTGTTGATATATCTCGGCCAGGTCCAGCATCAGGTTGACGCGTTGCCCCCACAGATCGATCGAGTCGGGTGCCAAACTTAATTCGTTGTCTACCTGAGCGATCAGGTCTTCAAGTTCAGCCACGTATATTGCAGATTCGGCTGGCATTGAATTGGTTTCCTGTCGCAATTTCTTTACCTGGTCTTCCATGTTTTGGGATAAACCAATCAGCGCATTTATGTTGTCTGTCACAGGTACTGACGCAAGACTTGTCTCCGGCGTCGCAAATCCGGGTGATAAAGTTTCGTTGGCAGGGGTGTTTTCGCCGTTACGCAGGCTGATGCTGATAACCAGGACAAGACTTGCGGCAACTGCCAGCCAACCACCGGCACGTCGCCAGTTTCGTTTGCTGTCTTGATGTGTTTGCAGAGCCGATTCGATTTGAGCCCAGCCATCGTAGCCGGGTTCGATGGCCTCCAGATTGCTCAAGCCGAGTGGGTCAGATGTCTGCTGTTTCCATTGATCATTTGCTGTCATGGTTTTCTCTTTACGCTAATGCGTTAAATGTCGCTTCCTGGGATATCGGTTGATCACTCTCTGAGATGAATAGTCTGAGTTTTTTGCGTGCCCGGTTCAGACGGGTCTTGGAATAACTTTCTGTTTTTCCAACCAGGCTGGCAATTTCGCGGTGTTTGTATCCCTCCACATCATGCAACCAGACCACCATGCGGTCCTCATCGCATAGTCGTCCCAGTGCCTGCTCAAGATCCATGCATTGCCCAAGTCCATCCTGGTCACCGTCACGTGGCGCCATGTAGTCTTCAAGCTCAACTGCGTCGTGGCGTGGCAGTTTACGCAGGGCGCTGATGGCATGATTGACGATCACGCGCCGCAACCAGCCCCAGAAGGGTGAATCACCCCGGTATTGGTGCATTCGCTTGAATGCGGTAATGAAGGCCTCCTGGGTCACGTCCTGTGCCAACTCCCGGTTGTTGCAGATTCTCACAGCCACGGTAAATGACTGCTTGTGAAACTTGCGATAGATCTTTTCACAGGCACGCATATCCCCGCGCCTGGCGCCAGCGAGCGTTAGCTCGTCAAGGTCTATGTCGAAGCCTGATCCCATCATCGCTTAATATGACGTCGTGGTTGGCAAAAGGGTCGCAAACTTTTTACCAGATCTTGACCCGGTCTTCCGGCGCCAGGTACATGCCATCACCCTCTTGTACATCAAAAGCGGCATAAAACGCAGGCACATTAACCGCGGCACCATTGGCGCGGAATTTTGGTGGTGAATGCGGATCAACTGTCAGGCGACGTTTGGATTCTTCATCGCGGGCCTTGGAGCGCCAGACTTGTGCCCAACCCAGGAAGAAACGCTGATCACCGGTCCAACCGTCAATGACAGGGGCTTGTTTCCCATCCAGTGACATTTTGTATGCCAGGTAGGCGATGCTGAGACCACCAAGATCACCAATGTTCTCGCCGGAGGTGAACTGGCCGTTGATAGTCAGACCGTCAACCACGACATAACCATCATACTGCGCAGCGAGTGCGTTCTTACGTACAGTGAATTTCTCGGTGTCTTCCTCTGTCCACCAGTCACGTAATACGCCATCACCATCGAAACGTCGACCGGAATCATCGAAGCCGTGACCGACTTCATGACCGATGGCCGCGCCGATGCCACCGTAGTTAGCTGCTTCATCCGCGTCAACGTTGAAAAATGGTGGCTGCAAAATGGAAGCAGGAAAGACAACTTCGTTCAGAACCGGGCTGTAATAAGCGTTGACGGTCTGGGGTGTCATTTGCCATTCGGCCCGGTCAACCGGTTTGTCGAGCTTGTCGATCAGACGATTATAGGCAAAGGCCGCTCCATTTTTGACATTGGCCATCAGGTCGCCCTCGACGACCTCGAGTTTCGTGTAATCAATCCACTTGTCGGGATAGCCGATTTTCGGAGTAAATTTGTGTAACTTATCCAGCGCCTGGCGTTTGGTGTCAACGCTCATCCACTCGAGATTTTTGATTGAAACCTCGTAGGCCTTGATCAAATTCTGAATCATGATGTCCATGCGTTCTTTTGATTCAGCCTGGAAATGTTTTTCTACGTAAAGCTGTCCAAGCAATTCACCCATGTTGCCATTGACAGAATCAACTGCGCGTTTCCAACGGGGTTCCGGGTCTGTCACACCTCTGAGACCCTTGCTGTAGAAATCGAAAGACAACTGTTCATACTGATCACCCATGACAGGCGAAAACTGGCTGATTGTCTGGAAGCTGAGATAGTCTTTCCAGGTTTCCAGGGATGTGTCTGCAAAGATCTTGCCTGCTGCTTCAAAGAAGCTGGGCTGGGAAACAAGGAATGTTGCATCGACGGGGAATTGGGCTGTTTCAAAAAGCACCTTCCAATTGACCTGGGGAGTCAGTTCATTCAACTCATCGATTTTCATCGGGTTGTAACGTTTGCTCCAGTCGCGGTTCTCTTCCTTGGTCCACATAGCCTCGGCCAGACTGGTTTCAAGGGCCAGCAGACGTTCTGCACGATCTGCACCACCTTCAAAGCCGGCAAGCTCGAAGACATTGGTGACGTAATCCATGTAAAGCTGACGACCTTTGACGAATTGCTCGTCATCTTTCAGGTAATAATCACGGTCAGGCAGGGTCAGGCCAGCCTGTACCATGTATATCGCATTGACGTCGGGATCTTTCATATCTGAGAAAATGCTGAAGCCAATAGGTGTTGTAACGTCATAAACACCTAATGAGCTGAACGCGCTGTAAACCCCGTCCATATCTTCAATGGCGGCGATAGAGTCCAGGTCCGCACGAATGGCTTCCAAACCTTTTTCAGTAGCCGAGTCGGCTTCCATGTAGGCGTTATAGAAATCCCGGATTTTCTGTGTCGGAGTTCCAGTCTCGATATTCTCTGCGGCACTGACTTCTTCCACGAGTGTGCGAACATCTCTTTGAGATTGCTCCGCGAGTTCGTCAAAAGTACCCCATCGGGCCTTGTCAGATGGTATTTCGGTATTGTCTACCCAGGTGCCATTAACATAGTCGAAAAAATCATCCTGAGGTCGTACCGCTTCATTGAAACCGCTTGTATCGATTCCACTTGAAAGTTCAACAATGGCGGGTGCGGCCTCAACGGCAGCAGCAACAGTCGCTTGATCGGTTTCCTGCTGACAGCCATACAGGCCTATCAAAACGGCCAAAGTAATGGTTAATTTGTAGTTCATGAGATAATTTCCTCTAAAGGAAGTGGGAAAATGACGCTACTATATACTTTCATGACGCTGCATGCAGGTGTCGAAAGTTGGGCTGCTAATGAGGATTCAAAATGGGTAGATGGCGACCACCGGTAAAGCCGGGTAGCCCATATATGACGCCCAAGGGCGCTAAATGCCTGCGCGAGGAAGTGCGGTATCTTTGGCGGGAACTTCGACCTGAAGTCGTCAAGGCACTTTCGGCTGCCGCAGCGGAGGGTGACCGGTCGGAAAATGCGGAGTATATCTACCGCAAGAAACAGCTGGGAGGAATAGACCGACGGATACGTTATCTGAGCAAACGTATTGATATCATGAAAATTGTAGATCGACCGCCTGCAGATGTCTCGGTGATACGCTTTGGCGCCCATATTGCTCTGCATACATCATCAGAAGGACAGGTGGATTACCGTATCGTGGGTGTAGATGAAACCGATCCAGCCAAGGGATATATATCGATTGATTCACCGGTAGCCAAGGCATTGCTGGGCAAATCCGTCGGTGACAGTACTGAGGTAGATTTACCCGAGTGTCGCGTAAAATTCAAAGTACTGACCATCCGCTACAATCTTCCACACAAGGCTTGAAGCCAAAAAATCAATCCCCATGTTTATTTACGTGGCTGCCTTCGGGGGCCACAGGCAACTTCCGGCCATATTGGCGGAGGTATTTTTAAGACCGAATTGCTTCCATAGGAGAATACGGAATGACTACTTTTGACTTTTCACCCCTTTACAGAACTTCAGTTGGTTTCGACCGTCTGGCCTCAATGATGAGTTCAGCAACCCGTCAGGACCAGGGTAACAGTTACCCTCCCTACAATATTCGCACCACGGGCGAAGACCACTACCAGATCACCATGGCGATTGCCGGTTTTTCTGAGGATGAGATTGACATCACCACAGAGCAGAACCGTTTGCTTGTCACCGGAAACCGTGCTGATGAGAAAGAAGAGCAGGGCGAGTACCTGCATCGCGGTATTGCGACGCGTTCATTTGAGCGACGCTTCAACCTCGCAGATCACGTTAAAGTTATGAGTGCGAGCCTCGAAAATGGCTTGTTGCACATCGATCTTGAGCGTGAATTACCCGAGGCGATGAAGCCACGTACAATCAAGATCAGCAAACCTGCAAAGCGTCTTCTGGACGTTAAAAAGACCGCCAGCAAAGACAAGGCAGCCTGATCCGCATTTACGGAAATGTTTGACTCTAAAAGGGGGTGTTGCCAAGACACCCCCTTTTTTACTCAATACTCGTGTTTTCAGTATTTGCAACTGGCCTGACCTGTCGTTAGGCTAATTGTCTTTAACCGGGTCTCTTGCCACATGAAACGCATTGCCTTTTGGCTTTATCAGGTATACGCCTGGTTGCTGCTCATCCCACTTGGACTTCTGTTCACCTTGCTGAGTGGATGGTTAACCGTAGTGGTCGCGTGGGTCTCGAGTCCGAGGATAGCAAGCCGCTACATTGCGGCAAACTGGGGGAAAGTACTGTGCTGGATGACACCCGTTGGGGTGACCGTTGAAGGTGCTGAAAATGCCGACCCAAAAAAAACTTATGTAGTGGTTTGTAATCATCAGAGCCAATACGATATTTTTCTGGTTTATGGCTGGTTGAAGCTGGATTTGAAGTGGGTGCTAAAGGCAGAGCTTCGCAAGGTTCCGGGCATTGGCATCGGATGTGAAAAGGCGGGCCATATTTTTGTCGATCGAAGCAACCCGGAAAGCGCGCGTAAATCTGTAAGTGATGCGCTTGATGATGTGGGAGATGGGGTGGGTGTGTTGTTTTTTGTAGAAGGCACACGCAGCCTGGACGGTAAATTAAGACCATTCAAAAAGGGTGCATTCCGTGTTGCCAGTTCGCAGAAGCTACCAATACTGCCGGTAACCCTGGTTGGCACCCGGGACATTCAAAAGCCCAGGTCCATGATGGTTTTCCCCGGCAAGGTGCGTATGGTTATTCATCCTGCGATAGAGGTGGACAACCATGCTCCTGAGGGTATTCGTGAGCTAATGTCCCAAACCAGGTCTGCGATTGCTTCGGCCTTACCTGAAGAGCTAAGATAAATTCATATGCATCTGGGCAGACCCCAATCCCATGTAACATCTTCGCCCAAGGCGCAGCGAAATTTCCTGCTGGCTTTGAAGACTGCCCTGTGGGTCGTGGGTATTTTATGGATGATCTTGATTATCGACAGCGTTTTAGGTCTTGGACTGGCGCGTTTTGGATTGCGTCCCAGGCATTTTGAAGGTCTGATCGGTATATTCACTGCACCCTTGTTGCATGGTGGAGTAAAACACCTGTTTTCCAATACTTTGCCCTTGCTCATCAGCCTGACAACCATTCTTTACCTGTACCCTCGATCGGCGATGCGCGTGATCCCCATCATCTGGATCGGCTCAGGGTTGCTGGCCTGGTTTATCGGTCGGCCCAGTCTGCATTTTGGTGCCAGCGGTTTTGTCTATGGACTACTCGCCTATGTATTCATCAGCGGAATGTTACGCATGGACATGCGCTCTGTCGGGGTTTCAATCATGGTCTGGTTTTTATATGGATCAATGATCTGGGGTTTGTTGCCAATACGCCCCAACATGTCCTGGGAGCTTCACCTGACCGGTGCAATCCTGGGTGTTGCCCTGGCGATTGTTTATCGTCGCTGGGACATTACACCGGTTAAACGCTATGCATGGGAAGATGATGACAGGGTGCCGGAGTGGTTTCCTCAACGGGAAAAACCGGTGGATCATTCAGCCCGTGAAGTCACGTCTGTGGAAGAACCCCGGCCTGAAATTCCTCCACCGGAAGAGGAGCCAGACAAGCGCTCCGATTAAAACCTGTCTTGACCTGTCAACGCAGGACTCTTAGGCTAGCCGCAATGTCACACGCATGGAAATAAATTGAAAAAAGTCGGCCTGGTTATACTGCTTTTACTGGCAGCTTTCGTGGTCACTGGTTACCTGTTGCCCAAACAGGTTCATATTGAACGCTCGATAAGTGTCAATCGGCCCGCAAACATGATGTTTGAGCTATTAAACGGCTACAGGTATTACAACGAATGGTCGCCATGGGCCGAACGTGACCCGCAGGCCGAATTCGTTGTTTCCGGCCCTGACACAGGCGTGGGTGCACGTTTGAGTTGGATCGGAGAACCACACCTGGTCGGAAGCGGTTGGCAGGAAATTGTGGCCAGCAAACCCTATGAAGAGATCAATATCAAGCTGGACTTTGATGCCCAGGGCATAGCGGATACAGGATTCAAGCTGGTCTCTCTGGGGAATGCAACACAGGTTACCTGGTTCTTTGATTCTGATCTGACCGAGGGTGTCAACTTCATTGATTCATTTCTGGCCCGATATTTTGGGCTGTTGTTTGACCGCTGGGTAGGTGGTGACTATGAACGGGGATTGGCGAATCTTAAACAATATGCTGAATCCATGGATGTATCCGAATTCAGTCAGATTGAAATTGAACTTGTGAATGTCATATCGCAGGATATTTTGTTTGTAACATCCAGCAGCAGCCAGGAATCGGTAGATGTTGCCCAGGCAATGGCCACTGCCTATGCTGAAATCAGTGCTTTTATGAATATTAATGGTATCAAAATGACCGGTCAGCCCATGGCCATAACAAGAACATGGCAAGAGGGTGGTTATCAGTTTGATGCAGCAATACCGGTTGATTTCATTCCAGCCCAATTGTCCGGCAATATCAATTCAGGGCAATCACCTGCAGGGCCTGCGGTCCGCGCGGTACATCGTGGCGCCTATGACCAGATGATGCCAAGCTACGAAAAACTGGCGGCGTATATGTCGGCGCACGGCTTAAGCCAGGGAACCCTATCGTGGGAGCATTATGTATCCGACCCTGGCAATACCGAACAACAGGATATGATTACCCATATCTATATCATGCTTGGAAGTCCGGGAATTACTGAATAGATAAAGTTTTACCACTACCAACGAGTGGGACAATCAAAAGAACTTCCCCAGAGACCCGGCTCTATCGTGGCTTTCAGATATTGATTGAATTCGTCACGTAAAATTTCTACTGCACCCATGCTGAGCAGATGAGGATTGCTGATCTGGCAATCGAGCAGTGTGAACCCCCATTGATCCAACTGTTTGCTCAGTGCTACCAACGCAATCTTGCTGGCATCTACTTGCTGACTGAACATGGATTCCCCAAAAAACACCCGACCCAGTGCCAGCCCATAGATACCGCCGATCAACTCGTCATCCGCCCATACCTCTACTGAATGTGCAATACCCAATTCGTGCAGTCGAGTGTAGGCCATCTCCATTTCAGCGGTTATCCAGGTTCCGTCATTTTCATATCTTGGTTGGGCACAGGCATTGATGACCCGGGCAAACGCCTGGTCTGAAGTCACTGTGTAGCGACCCTGGTTAAAACGTCGACGCAAGCGACGCGAAACATGGACCATTGGCGGGAAAATGACACAGCGGGGTACAGGTGACCACCACAGGATGGGTTGGTCGTCGGAGTACCAGGGGAAAATTCCATGCCGGTAAGCATTGATCAGGCGGGTAGGGCTGAGGTCTCCACCGGCGGCAAGCAGACCCAGACCCGGAGGGTAATCCAGGGCCTGTTCAGTTGGCGGGAAGCTGGATTCCGGGTCAGAGTCGAGTATCGGAATCACAGCAATATCGATGCTTCAGGCTGGTATGTCTTTCTGCTCTTCCAGCCAGCGTTCGGCATCCAGCGCTGCCATGCAACCAGCACCGGCCGAAGTAACTGCCTGCCGGTAAACGTGATCGCTTACGTCCCCGGCGGCAAAAACACCCGCTACACTGGTCATGGTCGCAAGACCTTCGGCTCCGCTTCTGATCTTGATGTAGCCGTCTTTCATGTCCAGCTGATCTACAAAAATTTCGGTATTTGGGTTATGTCCGATAGCGATGAAGACCCCTTCAGCTTCGATATCAGTTACTTCACCGGTTTTCGCATGTGTAAGCCTGACACCGGTTACGCCGGTATCCCCACCCAGGACTTCCTCCACGTTGTGGTCCCACATAAAACTCACATTACCACTGCGCTCTTTTTCGAACAGACGATCCTGTAACATTTTTTCAGCGCGCAATTCATCACGACGATGGACAACGACCACTTCCGATGCCAGGTTAGACAGGTAAAGAGCTTCTTCAACCGCCGTGTTGCCGCCGCCAATCACGGCGACCTTCCGGTCACGATAGAAAAAACCATCACAGGTCGCACATGCAGAGACGCCCTGGCCCATATAGGCCTGTTCAGAAGGCAAACCCAGGTATTTGGCACTTGCACCGGTAGCAATGATCATCGCATCACAGCTATATTTTCCCGCATCGCCTTCCAGTTGAAACGGACGTTGCTCCAGATTCACTGT
>Ga0164315_10000615_pt1 | contig 25291 bp, 23 predicted proteins | sample GuaBasSedimGuay6_FD_113737 | JGI IMG/M metagenome (GOLD analysis project Ga0164315, IMG submission 113737) | Subseafloor sediment microbial communities from Guaymas Basin, Gulf of California, Mexico - Guay6, Core 4569-2, 0-3 cm | ecosystem: Environmental > Aquatic > Marine > Hydrothermal vents... | reverse complement strand
ATGTATATCTGGCGGATGATCCTTATGGCCAGAAAACCTTAATTGGGAAGGTGACAAAAATATCCCTGGTTGAATCTCAAATGTCCAAAGTTGAAATTATTATTGATAAAAAATATAAAAATACAATATATGAGACCACACCATTTGTTTTGATGAGCAATCTTTTTTCTAAAAATTCAAATCCACATATTGTTGCGATCTCTTCTTTAAATGAAACAGAACAGAAAATTTTAAAGTCAGGATCTTCAGTAAAGGGAATCACTTTTTTAGAGTACAAAATTGCCACGGCAAGAGACGGGTTAAAAAAAATGATGAATAGTATTAAAAAAAACAACAAAGAACTTCTGAGCCAACTTGAAGAATATATAGACACTTTGAACACGGAAGATTTTCAAAACAAATTAGATGGACTTGCTGATCAAATCACAGAATTTTCAAAAGAGCAAAAAAAAGCGTTTAAAGAGGATGTTTTGCCGACACTAAAAAATATGTTAAATTCGATAATGGAAAAACTTGAACAACAGAACAATAAAGAAAAATCAAAGGATTTAGAAAAACGATTAAAAGAGATAGAAGAACTGGTTGATGTCTGAATCATCTGTAGATAAAAAATCTGAAATGAAAAAATAAATTAAATACAAATAAAGGATAAAGCAGTGAGAGATCCCATTTTTGAACCCATAACAATAAACAAACTTAAAATTAAAAACAGGATATATCTTCCTGCAATGCACCTGGGCATGGCACGGGATTTTGAAGTCACCGACCAGATCATTAATTTTTATAAACACAGGGCTGAAGGCAGACCTGGAATGATTTGTGCCGGGTATGCAACTGTGGATGAACTTTCAGGCAATACTCAGAATATCGGAGCCCATGATGACAAATTCATACCAGGGCTTCAAAAGCTTTCAAAAGCCATTAAAGACAATGGATCTCTTAGTGCAATCCAGATAAATCATGCGGGTCGATATAATTTTTCCTTTTTCCTTAACGGGAAACAGCCTGTGGCACCTTCTGCCATAGCATCAAGAATGACAAAAGAGACCCCGAAAGAAATGACGGCAGATGAAATAAAAACAACCATCACCTCTTTTGCTCAGGCTGCACTAAGGGTGCAAAAAGCAGGCTTTGATGCCGTTGAAGTATTAAGCGGAACAGGATATCTTATCAGTGAATTCCTTTCTCCTTTGACCAATCAGCGCACGGACAAGTATGGGGGAAATCTGGAAAACAGGATGAGATTCGGACTTGAGGTGGTAAAGGCTGTCCGGGATGCTCTAGGAAAAGATTTCCCGTTGATTGTACGGATGAACGGCAATGACTTTATGCCCGGCGGAAACCCAAGGGCTGAACTGCAGAAATATGCCAAAGCCCTGTCAAACAACCTGGTTGATGCCCTTTGCATCAATGTGGGATGGCACGAGGCAAGGGTACCTCAAATCGTTACCTGTGTACCAAGGGGGGCTTTTTCATACCTTGCCAGGGCGATCAAAGAAAAAGTCAATGTGCCTGTTATTGCGAGCCACAGAATTAATGATCCTGGAACAGCAAGACAAATGCTGGATGACGGCATGTGCGACATGGTGGCCATGGGCCGCAGCCTTATTGCCGATCCAATGCTCCCGGAAAAAACAAGGCTTGGAAAGGAAAAAGAAATAGTCCATTGTATTGCCTGTGCTCAAGGGTGCTTTGATAACCTTTTCAAATTAAAACATGTTGAATGTCTTTGCAATCCTCTGGCAGGGCATGAAAGCCCTGGACCCGTTAAAAAGACCGCCTCTCCTAAAAAAATTCTTGTGGCAGGAGCCGGTCCTGCAGGGATGACAGCAGCCCTGACAGCACACTCAAGGGGACATTATGTAATAATTTATGAAAGCCGCACCAGGGCTGGAGGACAGCTTTATCTGGCAGCAGCTCCTCCGGGAAGAACTGAATTTGCCCAGTTTGCTCAAGATCTTGAAACCCAGATTGCTGTAAAAAAAATACCTGTTGTTTTAAAAACAGAACTAACCCTGGAGCTCATTAAAAAAGAAAAGCCGGATGCCGTCATTCTTGCAACGGGTGCAAAACCATTGGTCCCGGCTATTCCAGGCATAGATCTTCCCCATGTTGTGGACTCATGGGATGTATTGCAGAACAAAGTATTTACAGGCAGAAAAATTGCAGTAATCGGCGGCGGTGCAGTGGGTGTGGAAACCGCGCTTTTTCTTGCAGAAAAAGGGACAATATCTGCGGAAACCATAAAATTTCTTCTTGTCAACAGAGCTGAAGACCCTGGGACGCTTTTTGAACTGGCAACCCAGGGCACCAAACAGATCACACTTATTGAAATGCTGGATAAAATGGGTAAAGATATTGGAAAATCAACCAAATGGGGCATGATGCAGGACCTTGGCCGGTATAATATCAAAAGCATGACTGCCGGCAAAGTCATCAAAATTACCCCCAAGGGCCTGAATATTGAAAAAAATGGTGATATTTATGAAATTGATGCTGATACCGTGGTTGTTGCTGCAGGTTCTGTATCTAATAATCCCCTTGAATCCGTGCTTGAAAAAATGGGTGTGGCATACAGGGTTGCAGGAGATGCAAAAAAGGTTGCCACGGCTTTTGATGCTGTCCACCAGGGCTATAAGGCTGGCTTGGAGATATAATCTTACCACAGGAGACAGGTAAATGTTAGTTGCTGTGATAGATAATTATGACTCGTTCACATTCAACCTGGTTCACTATATCCGTGAAACCTGCGCAGATGTTGTTGTCTATAGGAACGATAAGATATCCATTGATGCTCTTAAAGTATTAAAACCAGATGCCATTGTCATCTCTCCGGGACCCGGTCGGCCTGAGGATGCCGGTATTTCTCTGGATGTTGTCAAACATTTTTCCGGCATTGTTCCGCTTCTTGGAGTCTGCCTTGGACACCAGGTCATTGCCCATAGCTTTGGCGGAATAATCATCCAGGCAAGTCAAATCATGCATGGAAAAACATCCATGATTATAAGTGATGGGAAACATATTTATTCCGGGATAAAAAAACCTTTTACCGTGATGCGGTATCATTCCCTGGCAGTTTCAAAGAAGAATTTTCCCGACTGCCTCTTAATTAGTTCAATGACTGAAGATGATGAAATTATGGGAATTCGACATAAAACGCATCCAACACAGGGTGTACAGTTTCACCCTGAATCCTTTATGACTGATGTGGGAAAAAAATTGATAAAAAATTTTATCAGCGCCGTATAAAGAGATTGCCTCTTTACTTGACGAGAATAGTATCCCCGGGATAAAGCTTGGCATCAGCGGCCATCTTGTTCAACTTTTGTATGCTTGTAACCGTTGTATTATATTTTTTACTGATACTGTAAAGGGTTTCTCCTTTTTTAATGGTATGAGACAAACTGGTCTTTTGCTCTTTTTTTACAGAAGATGCAGGTTTTGATGTCGCATCTGCAACAGATTTTTTCTTAAACCCTGAAATACTTTTTTCAATTTTATCCATTCTCTTTATCAAAGAAGCAAATTTAGCTGAAAAAGCTGTTTCAAGATTTGATACCCGCTCTTTTACATGACCGATACCAGCCGCCCCTTGTGTTCCTGAGCCATAAGCGCCTCTATCTTTTTTAATGATTTCAAAGGCATTTTCCAGGGCCTCAACCCTTTTTTCCAAATCAGCAGAGGATGAACTTGACGTCACTGTTTCAACTATTTTTGTATTGGTGTCTGAAGACCGGAAAAAAAGAAAAAATATAATAGCGGTTAATAACAAAGCCCCAAAAAGAATCAAGGCAAATTCATTTTTTTTCAAAGCAGATGGTTCTATTTTTTTAATGCTGCCTTGAATTTTATCTGTCTTTTTTTTATTGGAATTAATATTTGTTTTCTGTGTTTTTGATTCCGGGGTATCTTTGGGGTTCATTGCAAAGCTCCAATTTTAATTTTTGTTAATACCATCTTAATATCATCTTAATTTTTATTTTCAACCTAAAAACTCAAATAACACATAAATTCAATTACTGGGCTTTAATTTTCCTGAGTAAATAAATCCCTGATAACAGGAACAAAATATCTCGGATTAATAAAAAAATATTGGATACTATCTTGTCATGACTTGAAAATACAAAACAACCGCAATCAAATTCATGACCTCGTATAAGATTAAATCCGATCAAAAAAATAAATCCCATAAGCAATGCGTTGATAATCAAAAGCGCGGATCTGGAAAACAGCCCAAAAATAAGACTGAATCCTGCAACAAGTTCTAAAAATGGAACGGTGATGGCCAGAAAATTAATACTGAAGTTTGGAAAAATTGCATATCCATACAAGATTCTGGCAAACCCGGCAGGATCTGCTATCTTATGATAACTGGCATAAATAAAGGTTATGCCAAGAACCAGTTTGATAATAAAACATAAGACAGGTGAATATTTATCCTTCATATTTTTCAATTTCATACCCCTTTTCCTGCCATTGCCCGAATCCCCCTGAAAACACTTTGACATTATCATATCCAAGGCTTATTAAACGCTGGGCAACAATATGACTGTCCGTACATTTAACGCTTGAACAATAAACCAGAAGTGCTGACTGCCTGCTTATTGAATCAAGTATTTGAATTATTTTCTGATCAAATTCCATTAATGGAAAAGATAATGCGCCGGGCAGATGCCCCTGATTATATAGTTCACGTGGTCTTACATCCAGAACAATTCTTTTTTTATCCTGAACGATCTGTTGTATAATTTCAGGATTATTTATCTGGATGGCAGCGTTGACATCATCGGTCTTTGATCTTGCAGAAACAACACCTTTTGATGGTTCCCACCGGCCGGACAAAGCAAGCCCACATGCGGAGAAATGATTATAAGAAAAAGCAATAATCAAAGAAAAAAAAAGGAGAAAAAAAATGCCTTTCAGATCTTTTCCAATCATGATTACAAAGATGGAAATTTTATTTTTTTAAAATTATCGAGCCGTTGTTTTAAAATCATCAGCCCCAGCCATTCTTGATAAAGCCTGGATATATTTTCTTCGGAAAGACTTTTCTGCCCTTTATCTTCCATCCTTTCTCTCATTCTCTGCAAACCGGCCCTGACCTCAACAGAGGTTTCTTGACCGTCCAGGAATGAATAAATTTCCAATGCTTCTTCAAAATAACCCTGGCTTTCATAAATCCCTGCAACTTCAAGTGTTTTTAATTCCTGATTCATTGCGTATTCCTTTTATTCCTGGATTTGTTCTTAAAGATGAGTTCATCTTCTTCTGCCATATCATGTTCGTGTTTTGCCAGATGTTTAATATAATTCATATCTGTTTTTAAACTTTTAATTTCAGTTTCAAGTTTTTGATTTTCCTTATCAATTGTCTGAATCTGGCTTAAAACACCCCTTTCCCGTCCTTTTAACATTTTATAATCAAAAACACCGTTTTTTGAATAAAAAATGAAAAATAACAATATCACAATTATAACTACTGAAATATAAAAACCTGTTTTTTCGATGATTGTCATTATTTATTCCTGAACAATCCCTTTTTTAACAATTTCAATTCAGGGCTTGAAATAAGAAAGTTCGCGCTCAAATAAAAGATCATTCCAAGACATATACAGCCCATCACCCCTGTTCCAAACCAAAATTTATTCGTTCCTGTCGGCACCATAAAAACGGCTGCCGGTTTGACAAGAAAAAACATTATACCAGATAAAAAAAGTGATCTGCAAGCAGAAACCAAGATCTTACGTTTATTGATATTCACAGCACCTGGAATATTGATAAACAAAAAAACAAATCCCACCATGGCAGATATGGAAACAGACATAACAAGCCCCTTAAGCCCAAGGCTATCTATAAATAAAGAGCAGAGAATAAGATTCAACAAAATAGCGATAATGCCGGAATAAAATGGGATTCTTATATTTGACAGGGCATAATACAATGTGACAAACAATCGACCCCCTGTGAATGCCCACAATCCTGAACTCAAAAAAAACAGGCACTCTGCTGTCTGCTGAATGGCCATGGCATTAAAAACCCCATACCCGAATAAAAGTGCCACAATTTTTTCATCTAAGGCCATCAATCCTGCCATTGCCGGAATTGAAATAAAAAAAACAAGTCTTACCCCGTTTGAAAACAGATCCGCGATTTCACCCATATGCCCTGAAGCTGACTTTTTCGAAAATTCGGGCAATAACACTGTTGCGGCAGAAACGGCAAAAAGGGCCATGGGAAACTGAACCAGCCGGTCTGCATAGTAGAGTTGGGACACACTGCCCTCATCCAGGTTTGAAGCAAAAAATGAGGCCACGGCAATATTAATCTGAAAGGCAGCAGCCCCGATCATGCAGGGAAACATTCTTTTGATGATTTTTAATACCCCTGGATGAAAAAATTGAATCAAGGGAATTTTTAACATTCCCTTACGAATCATAAAGGGAACCTGGATAAAAAGTTGAAGTAAGCCACCAATTGTAACCCCTATTGCCAGACCCATTACCTGAATATCAAAATATTTTGATACCAGAAGTGCAAACCATATCACCACCAGATTAAATACAATAGGTGCCATGGCAGGAACGCCAAAATTCCCAAAAGAATTCAATACCCCCATGCAAAATGCGGCAATAAGAACCAGCCAGAAATACGGCAGCATAATTTTAAATAATATAATAGTCAGTCCATATTTATAAGAATGAACCACAAACCCCGGTGCCAGGATTTTTATGATAAAAGGAGCAAAAAATATCCCGGTCAGAACAATAATGATCCCGGCAAAAGATAAAAAGCAAAAAAAAGAAAAAGCCAATGAAACTGCTTTTGAATGCCCATCTTTTTCAAGGGTTTCAGAGAATATCGGCACAAATGAAATATTTAATATTCCTTCGGAAAATAACTTCCGGGCAAGGTCAAATGGTCGAAAAGCGATAAAAAAAGCATCGCTTTGGAATGTTGTTCCGAAATACATGGCGATGGCGGCATCTCTGATAATCCCAAGAACGCGGCTGCCAAAAGTAAAAATGGTCAGCAACACTGTATTTTTTAATATTTTTTCCACAAGTTTTCCTTGACAAAAATCAACAATACATATATTTTGACAGTCTTGAAAGTAAGATAAACTTTTAAATTCAATACACTTAAACAAGGAGCAAAACCAAGTTGGCTAACCATAAATCTGCAAAGAAACGTGCAAAACAGAGTCAGATAAGACGGCTTAGAAACAGATCTGTAAGAACCTCTCTTAAAAATTTGGAAAAGACCCTTCGCACTGCAAAAGAGGCGGGTAATGACGATAATGATGAACTCATGAGAAAAACTCAATCTGCCATTCATAAAGCCGGTAAAAAAGGTGTCATCCATAAAAAGACTGCTTCCAGAAAGATTTCAAAACTGTTTAAATTCATGAATGCATAGCCTTCAGGGGCTTTTTCATTCAAACAATATAAGACAGGATTTATATTAATAAAATATAAATCCTGTCTTAATCATTTTTATACTAAAAATTATTCATCATCTTGCTGATTAATTTTTCAGCACTTCGAACGGCTATTTTATCCACAGCTACCTTTTTGTTGCCTTCATCCGTAATTTTATTTACAGATACAGTATAATTATCATATGATGTAAAATCTGATGCAGACCAGATCACTTCGCCATCCTTGTTGATCAGTTTCAAATCCACTGTTGCAAAAATTCTTCTCTCCAAGACAGATTCTGTTGTTGAACGAGACAAGGTGGCAAATGTAATTGCTTTTATGGTTCCTTCAAGAAAAGCAGATGCACGGGATTCGTCTACAACTTTGGTATCCGTCTTTTGAATGATCTCCTGAATTAATGCATTGGTAAATGCGATTCCTGCTCCTGTTTCAGAACTTTTATTTTTCAAAGCCCTTACAGCAACAAGACTCACATCTTTGTTAATATATCCGCCGCCTTCAAACCGATACCCGCAGGAAGCAAAAAATACAGCCAGACAGGCAAATAAAATCCATTTTAATTTTTTCATATTAAACCACAATATTTATAAGTGTTTGTTTCTTTCTAATAACGATAATCTTTTTAGGTTCTTTATCCCCCAGGTGTTTTTTAATTTTTTCATTGGTCAGGGCTGTTTCTTTGATCACAGTCTCCCCAACGTCTGCATCAATTGTAAATGTTGAACGAAGTTTACCATTTATCTGGACAACAACAATAATCTCGTCTGTTTTAAGGGAATCTTTTCGGTATCCAGGCCAGGGTTGTTCAATGATTGAGCCGGTCTTACCCAATTTTTCAAACAATTCTTCACAAAAATGAGGAAGAATGGGAGACAGCAATAAAAGAATATTTTCAAGGCTGAACAGAATCACTTTTTTCATTTCATCGTCTGTAGAGTCAAGATCAATCGCATACAAAGCATTTACAAGCTCCATTACAGCAGAAATAGCCGTGTTAAAATGAAAGCTTTTATCGATATCATCCGTGACCTTTTCTATGGTCTGATTCGCTTTGATATAAATAGCTTTTGCCTGTTCTGATGATAGTTCTGAAGCAGCACCTGTAAAGGGTTTAACACCATCTATTTTTTCCAGACATTCCAGGGCCAGCCGCCACACCCGGTTTACAAATCTATTGCTGCCTTCAACCCCGTCTTCACTCCATTCAAGGTCTCTTTCAGGTGGAGCCGCAAAAAGGCAGAACAGCCTTGTCACATCTGCCCCATATTTTTCAAGCAGCTCATTGGGATCAACTACATTTTTCTTGGATTTGGACATTTTAATGACCCTGCCCACTTCCACAACTTTGTTGCATTTTGTGCATACAAAATTGCCATTGTCTTCTTTCAACGCTTCTTCAGGGAAAAGATATCCATGATCAGGACAGGTCATGGTTTCCTTGCAGACCATGCCCTGGGTCAAAAGCCTTGTAAACGGTTCTTTAAAATCAATTATTCCAAGGGTATGCAGAACCCGCATAAAATATCGTGAATATAATAAGTGAAGCACTGCATGTTCTACCCCTCCGATGTATTGATCCACTGGAGCCCAGTATTTTACAGCTTTAAAATCAAAAATACCCTCATCATATCTGGGCGAGCAATACCTTAAATAATACCAGGAGGATTCAACAAAGGTATCCATGGTATCCGTATCTCTTTTTGCATCCTTTCTGCCACATTCAGGACAGGTGGCTTTTAAAAAACTATCAAGATACGGCAAGGGAGATCCACCTTTTTCAAGAAGATTGGCATCTTCAGGAAGCCTTATGGGAAGATCCGCCTCAGGAACAGGAACCGCCCCGCAATCAGGGCAGTGAATAACAGGGATCGGTGCCCCCCAGTATCTTTGTCTTGAAATTCCCCAATCTCTTAATCTGTATGAAACCGCCTTTTTCCCCCTGCCCTTTTTTTCCAGCCAGTCAGTGATCACATCCATGGCTTTTGTACTGTCTAAGCCATTAAATTCACCTGAATTTACAAGAAGCCCCTCACCCGTGTATGCCTGGTCCATTGTATTACCATCAAGCTTTTCCCCATTTGGTTGAACCACAACCCTGATTTCCAGCCCATATTTTCTGGCAAAATCAAAATCTCTCTGATCCCCTGCCGGGACAGACATGATAGCACCGGTTCCATATCCCATCAGAACAAAATTGGCAGTATAAACAGGGATCTTCTCGCCCGTTGCAGGATTAATGCAAAAGGCCCCGGTAAAAACACCTTCTTTTTCATATTTTTCCAGGCCTTCGGCAGATCTTTCCTGGGTGGATATCTTTTGAACAAAAGCTGCTACTTCATCTTGTTTTTGTGTCCCCTTTGAAAGATTTTCAACCAGAGGATGTTCCGGCGCAAGGCACATGAAGGTTGCACCAAAAACAGTATCCGGCCTTGTTGTAAAAACTTCTATATCATTGTCCTGGCCATGGATTTTAAATTTTAATTCAGATCCAACACTTCGACCGATCCAGTTTTTCTGCATGACAGTTACCTTATCTGGCCATCCAGGCAGTTTATCACAATGAACAAGCAGATCCTGGGTATAATCTGTAATTTTAAAAAACCATTGCCACAATTTTTTTTGCTGAACCGTTTGCGAACATCTCCAGCATTTATCCTGTTCAACCTGTTCATTGGCAAGAACTGTCTGGCATTTCTCACACCAGTTCACATAGGATTCCTTCCTATATGCCATTTTATTTTCCAGCATTTTAAGAAAAAGCCATTGCTCCCATTTATAATATTCCGGCCGGCAGGTGGCAATCTCACGGTCCCAGTCATATGAAAACCCCATTTTTTTTAGCTGTTTTCTCATAGCGTTTATATTATCATAAGTCCAGGCTGCCGGGTGGGTGTTGTTATCAATGGCTGCATTTTCAGCAGGCATGCCAAATGCATCCCACCCCATGGGATGGAGAACATTAAATCCCTTCATCCGTTTGTATCTGACCACTACATCACCAATGGTATAATTGCGCACATGACCGATATGTATTTTACCGGAGGGGTAAGGAAACATCTCCAATAAATAATATTTTTCTTTTAAAGGGTCTTCTATAACCTTAAAAAGCTGATTTTCTTTCCAGTATGCCTGCCATTTGGGTTCTACCAATTCCGGATGGTACCGCTGTTCCATTACCCTTACTCCTTGTGAAAGCTTGCTCTATATTAAATTATCATCTCTTTATTTAAGTTTTTATAGATGCCACAATCAAACGCAAATAGCAAGAAAATCAAGAGATAAATATTGACCAAAATCAGTATTAATGATATATAGAATAGTTTTTGTACAATGCCTGACAGGCGGGTGTTGTTTTTTTGTATTTAATCCTTGCTCTGACAAATAGTCAGGGCTTTATATCCGTAAGGAGAAAAAATGAGGAAGTATGAAACTGTTTTTATTGCTGACCCTGATCTTCAGGACCAAACTCGTGCCGACCTGTTTGAAAAAGTCAGGAATATTATTGCCAAAGAAGGTGGTATTCTTACAAACTTTGATGAATGGGGCAACAAAAAGCTTGCCTATGAAATCAAGAAAAAATTGCGGGGTCATTATGTATGTGTCACATACGGTGGCACGGGCAAGCTTATAAAAGAACTTGAAAGAAATTTCCGCCTTAGTGATGATGTACTCAAATTTATGACAATCCTTCTTTCTGATGATGTAACGGCAGAACAACTTGAAAAAGAAATCCAGGAAGCCCTGGACCAATCCAAACAGGCAACCGAGCCAGACAAAGAATCTGTTGAAGACGAAAAGCCTGATGAAGATGCTTCTCTTGATGATGAAAAAGTTGAAAAAACCGACGACAAAACAGAATAATTAAGATTGGAGGATAATAATAATGTACGATGATAATAATAGAACACAAAGAGGTGGCGGTAAAAACAAATTTTATCAACGCCGGAAAATATGCAGATTCTGTGTGGATAAGGATCTTAATATAGACTATAAAACCCCGAAAGCACTCAGACAATTCATTACAGAAAGGGGAAAAATAATTCCCAGAAGAATTACCGGTACCTGCGCCAGACATCAGCGCCAGCTTACTGTTGCAGTCAAACAATCTCGCCAGATCGCTCTGTTGCCGTTTGTTGGCAGACCCATGTATTAAAATTTAGTTTTCAGGAGCAATGCAGGTGACTGGCACACTAATACAACCAACCATAATTAAAAATATATTGACCGGTATCCTATTATGTATATTGATCATTGCCATCATATATATCATGCCGTTGATAGGTATTTTTGCCTGGATGGTACTTCCTTTGCCTGTTTTATTTTACAGGCTTAAGACAGGAAGAAACAGCAGCGGCATTATAATAGCCGCCACTATGGCAATGTTGGTTGTATTTACCCGGAACTTTGCATTTAATACGCTTTACTTTGGTTCCTTATTGATGACAGGTTTTTTCCTTGGAGAATTTATAGAGAAACACTTGGGTATTGAAAAAATTATGCTCTACACCTGCTTTGCAGTTCTTGGAACCTGTGCAGCGGTTTTGTTTATTTATTCTTTAACTTATGCCCAGGGAATTGAACACTTGATTTCAAATTATGTTTCAAGATATCATGCATTGTCATCTCAGCTTTTTTCAGAATCAGCACAATTTTATCCGGAAATAAAAATTGATAAGCAAATGTTAGAACAAGCAAGTTCATTGTTTGTTCTTATTTTTCCGGGAATATTTATCAATTCATATCTTACAATGGTATGGCTCAACATTATATTGATAAAAAAAGTGCTGTTTAAAAAAGGCATCATTGTTAAAAGCATTGAAAATTTAAATCAATGGAAAGCACCGGATTATATGATATTTGGTGTGATTGCGTTATCTATTTTGATATTTTTACCCATATACATACTAAAAATAATTGCCATAAATATGTTGATTATTTTAATGTTTGTATATTTTTTTCAGGGAATTGCAGTGGTATCATTTTTTTTTCAAAAAAAAAGAGCCCCTTTTGCATTAAGATTTTTTATTTACACATTAATTGCGATTCAACCTCTTTTCATGTTCCTTGTTATTGGATTTGGATTGTTTGATACATGGATCAATTTTAGAAAACTTGATATGGCTATGTAATAAAAAAATAAACTAAAAGTCAGCCCCATTTAAAAAAACGGCTGAATCTTTTTGGAGGTTTAAATGAGAATTATACTAAAAGAAACCATTGACACACTGGGCATTGCAGGAACAGAATGTGAAGTGGCGGCAGGGTATGGCCGCAACTATCTTCTGCCCCAGGGAAAAGCAATTATTGCGACACCCCAGAACAGAAAAGTCATGGAACAGACAAAAGCAAAGCTTGAACTTCAAATTGCCAAAGAAAGAAAGATTGCTGAAGAAATCGCTGCTAAAATTAAAAATATTGTATGTACAATTAAAGCTAAAGTTCATGAAGAATCACGTCTTTACGGATCAGTCACTTCCCATGACATCAAAGATTCTTTGAACCTTCAGGACATAATTCTGGAACGTCGTTCTATTCTTCTTGCAGAACCAATAAAAGAAATCGGAGAATACAAAGTGCCCATTCGTCTTTACAAAGATGTTGAGCCTGAAATTACAGTCAAGGTTATCCCGGAAGAAAAAGAAGGAAAATAATGTTTAAATTTCATCCGGGAAAATGGTTAAATTTTCCCGGATGTATTTTTTGAAATTATATTGTGCTTAAAAAAAAAAACATAACTCAAGATCCCCTCCTAAGCAAGACGCCTCCCCATGATATTGATGCGGAAGAATCAATATTAAGTGCTATATTTATTAATAATGACAGCCTTCTTGATATTATAGACATTCTGTCCTTTGAAGACTTTTACAAAGGTGCACATAAAAAAATATTCAAAGTAATTATAGAACTTGCCGGCAAAGAAGAGCCTGCAGATCTTGTTACTGTTGCCAATAGGCTCAAAGAAAAAGGAGAACTTGAAACTATTGGTGGGGCCGCATATCTTGCTGCCATCTCCGATGCAGCTCCCATTGCGGTAAATGCCGTCCATTATGCCCGAATAATTAAAGGCAAAGCCTCTTTAAGACAATTGATAACTGCCTCATCTGATATTATTGAAAAATGTCTAAAGGACAAAGGCGATTTTGAAGATATTATTGATTTTGCTGAAAGCTCAATTTTTAATATTTCAGAAAAAAAATCCGGCACTGCCTTTAAAAACCTGGGAGAATTGATCAATTTAAATATTGATAAACTTGAAGCGCAACAGGGAAAAGATGGTGGGCTTTCAGGCCTGTCTTCCGGATATCCAAAATTAAACCAGATTACTTCTGGATTGCAAAAATCTGATTTGATTATTCTGGCAGCACGACCAAGCATGGGAAAAACTGCTTTTGCGTTGAATATTGCCAGAAACGTTGCCCTTGAAGAACGTAAACCAGTTGCTGTTTTCTCTTTGGAAATGTCCAATGAACAGCTTTCCATGAGATTGCTTACCTCCGAGGCCCGCATAGATTCAAACAGGCTTAAAACTGGCTTTATCAGCCAGGAGGACTGGCAAAATGCAACAGATGCCGCTGGTATTTTAAATGAATTGCCCATTTTTATTGATGATACACCCAACATTACCGTGATGGAAATAAGAGCAAAAGCAAGAAAACTTTATCAACGGCATAATGAACTGGGGCTGATTATTGTAGATTACCTTCAGCTCATGAAACCCCCATTCAGAACTGATAGAAGAGACCTTGAAATTGCTGAAATATCAAGGTCTCTAAAAGCACTTGCAAAAGAACTGGATGTCCCGGTCATTGCTTTATCTCAATTGAATCGTATGCTGGAACAAAGATCTGATAAACGTCCCATGTTGTCTGATCTTCGCGAGTCAGGCGCGCTGGAGCAGGATGCAGATATTGTCGCCTTTATTTATCGGGATGAGGTATACAATAAAGAGCCGGATAATCCTAAAAAAGGAACGGCTGAAATTATTGTTGCTAAAAATAGAAATGGTGCTACAGGCACAGCATTTATGCATTTTCTTGGTCAATTTACCCGTTTTGAAGAACTGGCACCAAATTCATACCAGGAATTTGAATGAGAAAAACATTATACGGCAACACGTCTGGTCTTAAAAACACCCAGATCAAAAGAATAGAAAATCTTTATACCTGCAACACGCCGCACGAATATATTATAGATCCTGAACTTGCACAATTGTCTGTAGAACTATCCCATGAAATAAGAAGGCAGATTGGTCTGCTCATCGACCGAAATGGAAAGGTAGTTTATGTCATTGTAGGAGATTTTCACAAAATTGATATTCCCATAACTTCTGGATATATGGCCCTGCCCGGAAATCTCAAAGGGCTTCGCCTGATTCATACCCATTTAAAAAATGAACCATTAACAAGGGATGATCTAACAGATCTTGCGCTTTTGCGCCTGGATTATATAACGGCTATCTGCATCACATCAGATGGTGAACCCGGAATCGTTTATTCCGGACATATCCTTCCAGATGAGGATTCAGCTCCATATCAAATTCTTGATCCAGCTAGCATTCAAAATCTGGACATTGATTGTCTGTCTCAAATTCTGGCCCTTGAATCTGAACTGACACGGAAAAATCATTTATACAAACCTGAATCCGGAATCGAAAATGCATTTTTAATAAACGCGACAACACTTGATCCAAAAGAAGCCTTAGCTTCCATGGATGAGCTTAAAGAACTTTGTAAAACATGTTCCATCAATGTGATTGGTACATCTATTCAAAGAAGAAAAACCATTGATCCAAAATTTGTGGTGGGTAAGGGAAAGCTTTCCACACTGATTATTGAGGCGATTCAAAAATACGCCACCATACTGGTGTTTGATCGGGAATTATCATCATCCCAAATTCGTTCCATTACAGATTTTGTTGAAATAAAAGTCATTGATCGTACCCAGTTAATCCTTGATATCTTTGCCAAACAGGCAAAATCCAGGGAAGGTAAATTCCAGGTTGAACTTGCCCAGATGGAATATCTTCTGCCGCGACTGATCACTAAAAATACGGCCATGTCACGTTTGACCGGTGGAATTGGCGGCAGAGGTCCTGGTGAAACAAAGCTTGAAATCAACCGGCGGCGGGTCAGAGAAAAAATTAATCAATTAAAAAAAGAAATCCTTAAAATTCGAAAACAAAGACGGCAACAAAAATCCAGACGTAAAAGAAATGATCTGCCCATTATCTCAATTGTTGGCTATACAAATGTCGGCAAATCAACACTTTTGAATACCTTGACCCAAAGCAAAATCATGGCAGCCGACCGGCTGTTTGCAACCCTTGATCCATCCAGCAGACGGCTAAGATTTCCCAAAGATATGGAAGTCATTATCACAGATACTGTAGGGTTTATCCAGGATCTTCCAAAAGAATTGATGGAAGCATTCCATGCCACCTTGGAAGAACTTTCCGATGCCAATATCATCCTGCATGTGATAGACATAAGCAGTCCCAGATACCAGCAGCAAAAAGAGTCTGTTGAAAAAATTTTAAAAAATTTAAAATTAGATAATATTCCTACCGTGTATGTATTCAATAAAATAGACAGGGTTGACCTTGATTCGTTTGATAATAAATGGTTGTTAAACCAGGGGGTTCTTATTTCAGCCACTCAACGGGAAAGCTTGACGCCATTGATAGACAAATTGGAATCAATGCTATTTTTATAAAAAATTAATTGTTGACCAATAGATTTTTTTACACTAAATAAACAAAAAAAATAAATTAACTCAACTTTCGGAGTTGGCAGATTTGAGTGGGGTCAGACTTGCATTATTGCATTTTTGATATAGATTTATTGATAAAAGCACAATAAAACAAGCCTGACCCCGTCTGCAAGAACTTAAAACCGAAAGTTGAGTAACTGAATATATGGAATAAAGATGGAAATAAAACAGCTGGGACAGATTTTTACTGATAATTTAATTAAAAAGGACTCCCTTGATATACCCGATTGTTTTGGAGAATTTAATAAAAAAAACAGGCTCTGCTCAAAATATTGCTCAATTTCCATACGATGCTGCATTATGCACAATAAAAATCCAAAAATTGATATCTTGGAAAAATTATTAATCCATAACCAGTATGCAATAAAGCTCCAATAATTTTCTTATTTATTGCCTGAACAAAAACCTCGTTCAGGCATGGGTTTAAGTTTAATGAAAAATTTTGCCGGGATTTAATATATTCTCAGGGTCAAATACCTTTTTAATCCCTTTCATAAGTTCAATTTGTGTTGCTCCGATTTCCCTGGGAAGATATTCAAGTTTGGTCATACCAACTCCGTGTTCTCCTGAAATGGTACCTCCGAAGCTTAATGTGGCATCAAAAATCTCATCAACAGCCTTTTCTGCCCTTTCTAACTCATTTTGATCTGTTTTATTATACATGATATTGCAATGGATATTTCCATCACCTGCATGACCAAAACTGACCACTTTTAAACCTGACCTCTTTTGTATTTCCTGAATCACTTGAACCATATCAGGAATTTTATTAATAGGAACAACAATATCTTCATTCATTTTATTGTTTGCAATTTTGTATAGAATCGGCGACAAAGCTTTTCTGGCATCCCATAATTTTTGTGCCTCGGTTTGATCTTTTGCAACTAACACATCCAGTGCATCATAGGAAAAGCAAAGTTTTTTTATATTTTCAGCATCTTTTTCAATATAGTTGATATTTCCATCCAGCTCCAGGATCAACATGGCTTTAATGCCCTCGGGCAAATCAAAACGAAGAGAATCTTTTACAAGTTCAATACAGGTTTCATCCAAATATTCAACACACCTTGGGACTGTTGTATCCTTCATGATAGCGGATACTGTTCCGGCAGCTGTTTGCATACTGTCAAAAAAAACAGCCATTGTTTTAATTGCTTCAGGCTTGCGCAAAAGCTTTAATGTAATTTCAGTGACCACTGCCAATGTTCCTTCAGACCCTACAATCAATCGCGTCAAGTCATACCCGGCAACCCCTTTTGCTGTGGAAACTCCTGTTTTAATAATTTCTCCCGAAGGCAGTACCGCTCTTAACCCCAGGACATAATCCCTTGTCACTCCGTATTTTACAGCCCTTGGCCCTCCTGCGCATTCACCAATATTTCCCCCAATGGTACAAACAGATGAACTTGCAGGATCAGGAGGATAAAACAAGCCTTTTTCTTCTACGCATCTGTGAATATCTGAAACAATAGCACCAGGCTGTACTCGCACGATAAAATTATTTTCATCAATATCAAAAATTTTGTTCATTCGGCTTGTGCCCATCACAAGGCCACCTTTTACCGGCACCGCCCCCCCCGTCATCCCGGAACCGGCTCCACGGGGTACCACAATCAATTGTTCTTTTGATGCAAGTTTTAAAATCAGGGCAACTTCATTTTCTGAACCCGGGAATATAATGGCATCCGGGAGAAAAGAATTTCCCGTGGCATCATAGGAGTAACACAATAATTCTTCTTTTTCTCGTGTTACGTATAATTTTCCCGATATTTTTTGAAGCCGGCGGAAAAGAGAACCCGTAAGTCCCATTTAAAGTTTTCCTGATTCTATTTTTTTTGAAAGATAATTTATTTGTTCAAAAATAACGCTTTTTTGTTTTAATTCTCTTTCTACTGCATTGATGGCATGTATGGCCGTTGCATGATATTTATTATAACTATTACCGATTTTTTTTATCGGCTGATCTGTATATTTTCTGGAAAGGAAAATAGCCATTTGCCTTGGTTTTACGATTCTTTTTTTCCTGGAAGCCGATACAATATCTGATTCAGAAACTGAGAATTCCTTACAAACCAATTTTTTAATGGATTCAACAGTGATTCGCTTCTTTGCTTTTGCAATGTTGGCTATAACACTTTTTGCCAGCTCAATATCAATATTATAGCCCATTAAGTGTCCTTTTGCAGCCACACCAAACAAACCGCTTTCAAGCTGCCGAACATTGTCGCACAATTCCTGGGCAATATACTCAGTTACCTGATTGGGAATCTCATATCCAAAAATTTTGGATTTCTTTTTTAATATTCTGACCCGGGTTGCATAATCCGGTGGCTCAATTTCCGTGACAAGTCCAAGGGTTAGGCGGGATTTCAGCTGATTATTCAGCTTGGGGATATCATCCGGAAGCTCGCATCCTGAAAAAATAATCTTTTTATCAGCATCAAGGAGATAATCCAATGTAATGGCCAATTCATTTTGTGTTGCATCCTTTCCAGATAAAAAATGAACATTTTCAAGAATCAATACATCACATTTTTCCCTGTATTTTTTTTTAAACTTATCTATGGTTTTGTTTTGCAAAGAAAATATCATTTCATTGGTAAATTCTTCTGCTGTTATATAATAGACCCTTTTGGAAAGGCTGTTTGTAATGATATGGTGTCCAACTGCCTGGGATAAATGACTTTTCCCAAGACCTGTTTTAGCCAAAAGATAGAGGATACTCGAACCGTTTGTTTTTCCCTGGGCAAGGGATAATGATGCAGAATACGCAAAATTTGAATTATCCCCCACAACAAAATCATCAAAGGTGAACCCTTTTTTAAACATCCGTCCATTATTAAATCTCACGTTAAGTCCGGGTAAATTCAATTGTTTTGATTTTTTCATGGATAAGGAAACCGCAGGATATGTCCCGGCTTTTTTATTTTTTTCTTTTGAACAAACTTTATTTTTGGATGTTACTTGAAATTCAACATTGATGTCATTCATCCCTAATTTTAAAAATGCTTCTTCAAATATCAGAAGATAATTATCTTTTAATCGTTTGATAAAATAGGAGTTCGGGCTGGATAGCTTAACATGGTGATTGTCATAACCAAGAAATTCGACAGGTTCTATCCACATTCTGTAGCTATGGTCGGGTAATGCCTTTTTGATTTGGCATTTTACTTTTTCCCAGAACAACTCCATCTTTTCCAATAAAAATCCTCTTTCTTCCAATTACAAATACAGATACTGATATATAAAGCAATTTACAAAATAATAATGGATAAAACTGATAATCTAAAAAAGATGGTTTATTTTTATTGAATTATTTTTTATTGGTCAAATCTAATAAGAAGGGTTAGGGTATTATTAAATTTTTGTTTGGTATAATTTTTTAATCATTTGATATCATTAATCTTTTTCTGTGAAACAAAATTTTTCCCAAGCATTACAACCACTTCGACAACTATTTCTTTTTTCAAGAGATTTTAATATCTCACTACACATTTTTATTTTTCAAAAAAATAAATTTCCTCTTATTTATTCCTTCTTTCTTTTAATTGCTTCAAATTTACAAAAAAATTCTTTTTTTTTGAGAATCTGTAGTTTACTATGGTTTCACAATTTTATGGCATAAATTATATTTGGTTGTGAACTATTTACACTTTCCTTATCCAATAGTATATTGCACTTTGTTTTTAACCATTTATCCTTAATATATAGAGATTCTAATGAAATTATCACCCTTTCTTCCGATTATCGGCATTACCATGGGAGATCCTGTCGGGATCGGCCCTGAAATAATGGTAAAAGCGTTAAATGATTCAAAAATTTATACTATATGCAAACCCCTGATTATTGGAGATTCATATATTATAAAACAGGCACTGGAACTTTTAAACTTTAAGCATCATATCAATATCATTGATGATCCAACCCAGGGCAAGTACATGTTTAATACATTGGATATCATGAATATATCCAATCTTAATATTGATTGTTCCTCTCTTTTTGGCCCAACCATTGAAACCGGGACTGCCATGCAGGACTATATCACTCAAGGAATTGACCTTGCATTGAGTCACCGCATCGCAGGCCTTGTGACCTGTCCCATAACAAAAACTGCCTTAAAACTTGCCGGGTCTCAATTTCATGGGCATACAGAACTTCTGGCCAATAGAACAAAAACACAAAATTATGCCATGATGCTGTCCGGCAAAAAGCTTAAGGTTATTCTGGTTACGATTCATATTCCACTCTCCCAGGTATCAGCTATTTTGACCTGTGAAGATATTATTAAAAAAATAAAATTAACCCATACCTCTTTAAAAAAACGATTTAATGTCAAAATGCCCAGGATTGCAGTTGCAGGCCTAAACCCACATGCAGGGGAATCATCCATGTTTGGGCGGGAGGAAGAAGATATTATTGCACCTGCTGTCCTGTATGCAAAAAAAAAGGGGATAAACGTCTCTGGACCCCTGCCACCGGATACAGTGTTTTATCAGGCAGTTAGCAAAAAGTATGATGCAGTGGTCTGCATGTATCATGACCAGGGTCTTATTCCATTCAAGCTCACCCATTTTAAGGACGGTGTAAATACAACATTAGGCCTTCCCATTATCCGAACCTCTGTGGATCACGGAACAGCCTATGACATAGCCTGGCAAGGAACTGCAGACCCTTCAAGCCTGACAGAAGCCATTAAAATGGCAGCATTCCAGACCAGGAATGAAAATACCTCACAAAAAAAACAAGGATAAATGGATAAAAATAAAATTATCATTGAGGGTGCCCGGGAACATAACCTTAAAAATATTAATGTTGAAATACCCAGGAACAGCTTGACGGTTATTACCGGACTTTCAGGCTCTGGAAAATCAACTCTTGCCTTTGATACATTGTATGCAGAAGGCCAACGACGATATGTTGAGTCCCTTTCAACCTATGCCAGACAATTTTTGGGACAGATGGACAAACCAGATGTGGATTCGATTATCGGGCTTAGCCCTGCTATTGCCATTGAACAGAAAACTGCCAGCCACAACCCCAGGTCCACTGTTGGTACTGTAACTGAAATTTATGATTATCTTAGACTATTATTTGCAAGAATTGGCATCCCTTATTGTTATAAATGCGGATTGCCGATTTCTTCCATGTCCATTGATCAAATTACTGACAGGGTAATGGCTATTGATAAAAAATCAAAGATAATAATTCTTGCACCGTTAATCACTGGACAAAAAGGCTCCCATGAAAAATTATTTGCGAAAATCAAAAAAGATGGCTTTGCCAGGGTCAGAGTGGATAATGAAATCTATTTAATAGATGATCTTGTGCCTTTGGAAAAAAATAAAAACCATACCATAGATGCAGTTATAGATCGACTGGTCATTAAAGAAGGCATTGAAAAACGTCTGTCTGATTCACTGGAACTTGCCCTTTCATTATCATCAGGACTTGTAATCCTGATGGATCTAACCCATAATGAAGAAATCCTTTTCAGCGAAAAAGCATCCTGTGTACATTGCAAGCTCAGCTATCCTGAATTTACACCTTCATCTTTTTCATTTAACTCTCCCCAGGGGGCATGTAAAAAATGCGGCGGCCTGGGATCAGTCACGGCATTTGACCCGGACCTGATTGTTCCAGATCCAACGCTTTCATTAAGACAGGGTGCTGTTTTACCATGGGAAAACAAGGATTCCGTTCAATTTATGGAATTTTTGGATGCCCTGGTTACCCATTATAAAGAAAATATTTATACACCCTTTAAAAATCTGTCACCAAAATTTCAACAGGTTATTCTCCATGGATCAAACAAAGAAGAAATTTCTTTTTATATTGAAAAAATGGGAAAAAAAATTATCTATAAAAAACCCTTTGAAGGTGTGATTCCAAATCTTCAAAGACGGTATCATGAAACTGACTCCACCTATATGAGAGAACAAATAAAAAAATTCATGGATTTTAAAACCTGTTCTGCCTGTAATGGATCAAGGCTTAACAGGGCATCCGGATCTGTCAGGGTCGGGGATAAAACCATCTGGGAAATTACCCGTCTTTCCATACAAAATTGTATCCAGTATATTTCATTGTTACATCTTTTGAATAAAGAAAAAATTATCTCGGCCGGAATTATTAAAGAGCTTGTACAACGAATGGAATTTTTAGAAAATGTTGGCCTTGATTACCTTACCCTTGGCAGATCGGCTGCAACTCTGTCCGGTGGGGAAAGCCAGAGAATCCGTCTTGCCACCCAGATCGGATCAAAGCTGACAGGGGTTCTTTATGTGCTGGATGAGCCCAGTATAGGCCTGCACCAAAAGGACAACGCAAGGTTATTAACCACATTAATGAATCTTCGAGATCTTGGCAATACAGTACTGGTTGTTGAACATGATGAAGAAACGATTCTGTCCTCTGATCATGTCATTGATATAGGGCCGGCAGCAGGAACAAATGGAGGCGAGGTTGTTTTTTCAGGTACTCCTGAAAAACTTATAAAAAGTGAAACTTCCTTAACCGGTCTTTATTTATCCGGTAAAAAATACATTCAAATCCCTGAAAAAAGAAGAACTGGTAATGGAAAGTCATTAATTATTTATCAGGCAAGTTCAAATAATCTTAAAAATATTGATGTCTCTTTTCCGCTAGGGTGTTTTACATGTGTCACCGGTGTTTCAGGCTCGGGAAAATCAAGTCTTGTTTTATCCACCCTTTATCCGATTCTTGCAAATCAGATTAATCGTTCAAGAAAACCTGCTGGAAAGATTAAAGAAATCAAAGGACTTGAACATATTGATAAAGTGATACATATTGATCAATCTCCCATTGGAAAAACACCTAGAAGCAATCCAGGTACTTATACCCAGGTATTTAACTCTATCAGGGAGTTGTTTTCCAATACCCGGGAATCAAAAGCCAGGGGATACAAGCCGGGCCGGTTCAGTTTTAATATTAAAGGAGGCCGGTGTGAAGCATGTACCGGCGACGGCATCATTAAAATTGAAATGCATTTTTTGCCCGATGTATATGTTGACTGTGATGTGTGCCAGGGCAAACGATACAACAGAGAAACCCTTGATATCAGATACAAAGGTAAAAATATTGCCCAGGTCCTGGACATGACCATCAAACAAGCCATTCATTTTTTTGAAAATATCTCATCCATTAAAAACAAACTTGCAACCCTTATGGAAGTAGGACTTGGATATATAAAATTAGGACAAGCTGCCACTACTTTGTCAGGTGGAGAGGCCCAAAGGATAAAATTGGCAAAAGAATTATCCAAAAAAGAAACTGGAAAAACCATCTATATACTGGATGAACCTACCACAGGGCTTCATTCAGATGATATTAACAAATTATTATATGTTTTGAATAAACTTGTTGATTCAAATAACACAGTAGTAGTTATCGAACATAATCTCGATGTTATCAAATGTGCAGACCACATTATCGACCTTGGACCTGAAGGCGGGGACAGGGGAGGAGAAATCGTTGCTTTGGGAACACCTGAAGAAATTGCCCGGAATAAAAAATCCTATACTGGCTATTACCTTAAAAAAACTTTAAAAAAACACAATCGTTCTATTAACCCCCAGACATAATTATTCAATCGCGCATATATCTGAATCACAGAAACAGGAACCATCTATCTCAAAGGCATATACAATTCTTGAAGCCTTTTCAAACAAGACCTTATGAATTGGTTTAAATGAAAAAAATGCAATATTTTTTTCTATCCCTTTTCTATCCGGTAAATTTTTAAAACCGGTTGAAACTACCTTTCCTGAGTCTCCTTCAAGAATCTCAGCATCCTCGCCATTTGTGATAACAACAATTGGAATCTGATAAGGTTTAATGATTCTTGATAATGCAAGGGTTGAAAGTCTTCTGGTTACAAGGGAGCCTGGTGCAAATTTTATGAGCACAATGGTTTTTCCCTGAAAATTGACCAGAAAATCAATTTTCATAACCGCCTTTTTAAGTCCGGCCACGACTTCAAGGGTGGTATTACTTTCAATATCTGCTTTATCAAATCTGCCTTCTATAACAAGATTTTGGGCAATTTTCTGTCGGTATCTTTCATCAAGCGTGTCTGCCATGACTGCGCCTGTTAAAAAATCATTGAGTTTCCCAAGAACCAGATGATGAGGATTGGATTGGTTTTCCATTTATTCGATACCTTTCTCAAGCTTAACAACATCACAAGTCATTTAAATCCTTTTTCCCATTTTATTTCAGATTATATAATATTTTCTATCCTTAAGCCAAACGTTAAGGATAATAAAAAAAATTACAAGTTTTAGTTTAATGTAAAAACCCTGATCGTTCTCTTAAATTACCAGAATTGCCAAAACCGGCATTATTGGTAATTTGAATAATTAAGGTTTTAAAAAACAAAAAAAGGTCCAAACCATAATGCAATATCATGATTTGGACCTTTAAGAAAAATGAACCGGCAGCGTTCTACTCTCCCAAATTACCAAATCTTATAGCCACCATCGACGCTAAAGACCAAAACATAAAATCGGGCCTTCCGTGTTTGAGATGGGTACGGGTGTGACCTCTTTGCTATAGCTACCAGATTAAATCGGTTGGATCCTGAACTTTTGAATGGTTAAAATATACGCGTCCATTAAATCCTGAAATTATAATCTGTTGCAGTAAATATTAAAACCGTCCTCAAGTCTTGTTTCTTGTCTCCAGTTTCTTGTCTCTTGTATATGTCCGCATTAAAGCGTTTAAAATTATAAGTGGAAAAAGTGGCTAAGCCTCACGACCTATTAGTACCAGTAAGCTGAACATGTTGCCATGCTTACACACCTGGCCTATCAACCTTGTAGTCTTCAAGGGGTCTTTAGTCTATAAATAGATGGGATATCTTATCTTGAAGTTGGCTTCCCGCTTAGATGCTTTCAGCGGTTATCCGTACCCAACTTAGCTACCCAGCAATGCCGCCGGCGCGACAACTGGAACACCATTGGTTGGTACATTCCGGTCCTCTCGTACTAGGAACATATCTCCTCAAATATCCTGCGCCCACGAAAGATAGGGACCAAACTGTCTCACGACGTTTTAAACCCAGCT
>Ga0164315_10000614_pt1 | contig 25300 bp, 20 predicted proteins | sample GuaBasSedimGuay6_FD_113737 | JGI IMG/M metagenome (GOLD analysis project Ga0164315, IMG submission 113737) | Subseafloor sediment microbial communities from Guaymas Basin, Gulf of California, Mexico - Guay6, Core 4569-2, 0-3 cm | ecosystem: Environmental > Aquatic > Marine > Hydrothermal vents... | reverse complement strand
GTCGCGGTTGATTGAACCCACCAGTGGCGGGGTTTTCGTCGAGGGCGAGGATTTGCTCGCGGCTAACGAAGCACAATTACTCGACATTCGCCGAAAAAAAATGGGCATGGTATTCCAGCATTTCGCGCTGTTGCCGAACCGTGATGTACTTGGAAATGTCGCCTTTCCACTGCAAGTGCAGAATGTTGAACGCAGTAAACGCGAGGAACGCGCCCGGGAAATGATATCGCTGGTCGGTCTTGATGGTCGCGAAAAATTTTTCCCGGATGAACTCTCCGGTGGACAGCAACAAAGGGTTGGCATTGCACGTTCGTTAGCCAGTGACCCTGCGATCTGGTTTCTTGATGAGCCGTTTTCAGCACTCGACCCGCTCATCAGGGCAGACCTGCAGGATGAGCTGTTGCGATTGCAGGAACAGTTACACAAGACCACGGTTTTCATTACCCATGACCTGGACGAAGCGATAAAAATTGCAGACCGTATTGCCATTATGGATCAGGGAAGAATCGTACAGATCGGCAGCCCGGAAGACCTGGTGTTGAACCCGGCCAATGATTATGTCGCTCGATTCGTTAAAAACGTACCCCGTTCAAAAGTGGTACGAGTTTCCAGCATTATGCGCGATGCGACCAGCGCTGATTCAGTAGGAGATTGGGTCGTCAACTTCAATGACCGATTGTCCGAGGTTGCACCCAGGATTGGGGGAAGTACGCAATCCATTGCCATTCAGGACGATGACGGTGCCACACTGGGCTATGTAGATCGCGATAAATTTGTGCGGGTGCTAGCCGGAGTTACTTAAATTCAAATCAATTTGAGCAGATGAACTTTTTGGGTAATGAAGACTAACTGGAACTTCAGTGAGCAAGGAACAATCGATAGCCATGGCGGAAAAATATGGTATGGCGTTTCAGGCAGCAAAGACTCTTCTGAAACGCCCCTGATTGTCATTCATGGCGGTCCAGGGATGTCGCACAGCTACCTTTATCCATTGACCGATCTTGCCGATGAGCGGCAGATCATATTTTATGACCAACTGGATGCCGGGTTATCAGAGCGACCCAATACTCCAGACAACTGGAACATTCCAAGATTTCTTCTCGAAATTGACGATCTGCGTGAATCACTAAATCTGCGCCAAGTGGCAATTTTCGGGAACTCCTGGGGCGGCACCATCGCCGCGTCATATGCCGCAAAAGCCCCGGCAGATATCGAAAAATTGATCCTTTCCAGCCCCTTGTTAAACACGGATCTGTGGCTCGCGGATAACCAGGTCCACCGTCAAAATCTCCCGCCAGACGTGCTCTCTGTGATGGACCGATGTGAGAAGGACGGCCAGGAATCGTCGCAGGAATATCAGGATGCGGTAGAAGTTTTTTATACCCGACATTTTTGCAGGGCAAATCCCTGGCCGGATTACGTAATAGAAACCATGAACGCCTTAAACGAGACCTGTTATGCGGGAATGTGGGGCCCCAACGAATTTACCTGCAACGGATTACTTCGAAATTATAATGGGCTGGCAGAACTGGAAGCCATCCAGACACCCACTCTCGTTACCTGTGGTGAGTATGACGAGGCTACACCGGCCAGTTGTAAAGAATTTGTCAGTTTGATCGCGGATGCGCAATATGCCGAATTCGAAAATGCCTCGCATCTGACATTTGTTGACAGCCGTGAGAGATATATTGAAACCTTACGCGAGTTTTTAGCGGATTAACGCGATGTTTTGTAAAACCATTGAGCAGAAACCCGGATTGGCACGGCTGGACAAGTGCTCGGTAATGGCTAACCAATTTCGCCCGTTTGACCCAACCTCCTGGAGGGAAAGAGATGAGTTCTACTGAAAACGATAAAACATATGATTATGTCATTGTTGGCGCAGGATCGGCTGGATGTGTTCTGGCTAACCGCCTGACGGAGGATTCAGGTACGTCGGTTCTTCTGCTGGAATATGGCGGCAAGGACGACAGCATATATGTGCAAATGCCGACAGCGCTGCAAATTCCAATGAACATGCCACGGTTTAACTGGTTCTTTAACTCTGAACCCGAGCCAAATCTCGACAATCGCCTGGTCGATGTATCAAGAGGCAAGGGGCTTGGTGGTTCCTCTTCGATCAATGGCATGATTTATGTGCGCGGCAATGCCTGTGACCTCGACCAATGGGAAGCAATGGGCGCCAAAGGCTGGGCCTATCGAGATTGCCTGCCCTACTACAAGAAGGCGGAAAATTGCGCCTACGGAGAGGATGAATATCGAGGCGGCAGCGGCCCGCTGCATACCTGTAATGGCAACGGAATGAAAAACCCCCTCTACCAGGCTTTCATCGATGCCGGTAATGAGGCCGGATATGGCGTAACCGACGACTACAATGGTTACCGACAGGAAGGCATGTCGAAGATGGACATGACGGTTAAGGGAGGTATTCGCTGCAGTACGGCCAATGCGTATCTGAAGCCGGTGATGCATCGCGACAACTTGACCGTCATTATGCATGCGCTGACAAAACGCGTCATTCTCGAAGGCAAAAAAGCGGTTGGCATCGAGTTTGAAAACAATGGCGCCACGCAACAAGTCATGGCAAATAAAGAAGTGATCCTGTCGGCAGGCTCGATTGGCTCTCCTCACATTTTGCAGATGTCGGGTATTGGTCCGGCAAACGTGTTGAAGGAAGCTGGCATAGATATGCTCCATGAATTGCCGGGTGTGGGTGAAAACCTCCACGACCACCTGGAATCGGTTATCCAGTATGAGACAAAGCTTCCCGTGTCATTGAACCGGAACATGGGCCCACTGGGGAAACTTCTCATCGGAGCGCGCTGGTATCTCTTCAAGTCCGGGCTCGGCGCAACCAACCATTTTGAATCTACAGGTTTTATTCGCACCCGTGCCGGTCTGAAATGGCCAAACGTTCAGTTTCACTTTTTGCCTGCGGTCGTACGCTATGACGGCAAAGGTAATTCAGGGCCCCACGGCTACCAGATTCATTTCGGCATTAACAAATTAAAAAGTCGTGGTTGGGTTCGGGCCAATTCCAGTAATCCGCTGGAGAAACCAACCATCGTCATGAATCATTTCCAGGATCAGCAGGATATAGATGACTATCGAATGGCCTTCCGCCTGACCCGAGAAATCGGATTGCAGCCGGCATTCGACGCTTATCGAAAAAGAGAAATCGACCCTGGAGACAGTGTGAAAACAGATGACGAAATCGATGCATGGGTTCGACAGAATGTGGAAACGGCATACCACCCGACCTGTACCTGCAAGATTGGTGCGGATGACGACCCGATGGCTGTTGTCGATGCGAAGTGCAAGGTCATGGGAATTGAAAGCTTGAGAATAGTTGATTCGTCGATCTTTCCGACGGTTCCTAATGGCAACACCAACGCAGCAACCATTATGGTCGGCGAGAAGGGCGCGGATATCATCAGGGGGAAAGACCCATTGCCGCCATCAACTGCAAAGGCTTATGTTGCTCCTGACTGGGAAACCAAACAACGCGAAGGCGTTGCTGTAAGGCCTTCCCTGTAGCGATCAGGCTGTTTTAAAACAAGCAGGTAATCCGTGCAACCCGGGTTGCTTTCATTGACAACGGGGATGTGATGCAGATCCTTTTCCTGCATGATGTCAAACGCCTTCCAGTAGACCGTGTCGTCACGAATAGTGATTGGCACAAGCGACATGTATTTTTCTACTCGCATCGTAGTCCCCCTGTGGATAGATATCGGAAATCTAAAGCTATTTTTCCCTACAATCTCCTGCAAAAGTTTGTTCTATATCAATTTACAACAGTATATTTGGGAGGCCGGCTGCCTTTTTTGTAATTTCCAGAACAAACGTTACGCCACCGGCTTTACCAGGGCCGGTTCATCAATGAGGAAGAGGACCTTATCGATAGTTGTAGAGCGAGCTGCCTGAAAAACTCCCCCTTCTATCCGTTGTATTGAGTTAATCCGTACGCTACCGCATAACGATGACCCAGACTTCCGGCCACATTACCGCGCCCAAGGCCCCTTACCTCAGATAAGCGTCCGAGCACCGGTAAGAGTTCATCATCTTCTGCCGGCCCTCCCACTATTACGATATCAAATGACTCCTCGGACGCCATTCTGTTCCGATAGGTTTGTAAGATGCGAGACACGTTCCTGGCAATGATCTCTAACTTTAGTGACTGGCGGATGATGCGCCATTCAGCGGGTTGCATATTGCGGCCAAAAGGTAGTAGTCCAACCGGACCTGGTGTGACCAGCATGCCTGGCGCATTAGCCGGCGTGGGCGTGTCATTCCCGGAAACGAAATCATAGGAACCATTTTCGCTTAACAGAACCTGGGCAGAGTCAACTCGTTGCGCCGGCCCTCTTTTTATCCAGTCCGCAGCCCCTTTTGGAACATCAAGTATCTCCGCAACGGCTGCTGAAAGCAGCTCTCCCGCTCCCGCAGCTGAAACGCCACAATCCTCGCCCACCAGATCAATAGTTCCACCCCCAATATCCAGAATAAGGGCTTCCTCGGGGAGTCCCGGAGTTGTTCGGGCCCCTATTGAGGCGGCCTCGGACTCTGAGTTCGCGACAGTCACGGGAACATCGAAGATCGAACTTAAATTTCCCAGATGTTCATTGGTGGCGTCGGACAAACTCGCCAGGGCCATTCTGCTCGAATGGCCAGTAACCCGAATACCACGGTCAACAAGAACACTGTCTATGTCGACACCCCACACGTCCCTCGTGTGAACCGTTTCCTCCAGATTCAAGGCACTCACCGAACCGACAATCCGGTTGCGAAGAAGCGGAATGGCATCGGCCAGGTCGACCGTTTCCCCCGTACGCCAGGTGAGCGACGGAGCTGTAGATACCGGGCTCCTGTTAATCGATTCCTCGAATAATCCGATTACCACCGCGCGTAGATCCCGGACCCAGCGAGACACCAGATTGATGGATTCAACTTCCTGTCCCTGCGCTTCAAGTGCACCCTGTAGTGCCCAAACGTCTGTCGCCGTATTGACACATTGACCAACAGGGCGAACCTCGATGAATAGTTTTCTCGCTCCAAGTGCTGCTTTACAATCTGCCCTGTCTACTACGGGCAAGGCTGATGACAGGCGGGCCGCAATCAACACCGCCTCATCATCCGCCACGATCACCCCAGATACTGCAATGCCCTGTTCCATGGCCTTGTTAATTCGTTCGGCGGCCTCCTTATACCCTGTTCCAGACTCCACGATCGCAACTACAGGAACCGTTCTGGGTGGGGTATTTGAGATATTCCACGGCTTTCCCGTCGCCCAGGAATTCCCCACCACACTGTGATTGGCGCAACTTATTACTTGAACTTTTCCAGTGTCTGGCGGGGGTTTGTGTAATGTAGCGACCTCTGTCGTCACCGGATGCCAGGGCGCTACGATCACCCGATTGACTTTAACGCCAACATTTCGTTCGATATTACGAAGCAATGCCGCAGCCGACCGGACTGATGCCTCCGACCCTTTACGACCACGGGTTGGACGCCGCTCCCGGGCAATCGGGGTTGTTCCCTCCGCGATCACGATTTCGGTGGTTGAGTTGCCAATGTCCACGCCCGCAATTAAAGCCATACCCAGGACCTACTTTTTATCCAGCCCGCGACGTGCGTAAACATCTGCTGCCTGTAGAAATAACTCGGCATTTCTCTGCGCGCCCCTCGACGCCAGATCCTGCGCAATGGCTTGAAGTTCCTGCGCGGTGGAACGGTTAGGCCGCAAAGCCTCGTACAGTTGCAATACTTCCTCGTCCAAAAAACCAGTAAGTTCCGCTGCACGTCTAAAATTTCCAGCCAACTGAGGATTACCTTTATCCTCGGCTACCTGCGCCTGGTGTTCGAGGGTGTCGGGATGAATTCTGATGTCGTCCAGAGTGATATCACCACGACGGATGTTATCAACCGTAATTTCATCCGTATTAATCCCGGAATATCCTTTACTCATCTTACGATCTCCAGAAGTTCCGGTGCGTCGCCAGTACAACACTCACGCTCAATTGCCACCAGAGAAACAACTTTTGTATGATATCTTGCCTCGATCGCCTCATCCGAATAAGGATTGCGCACGGGTTCGGGCGTCATACCTTTAGCGTATCTGCCTGCATTGATTCCCATTAGACGGTATAACCTGGGTGTCACGCTCGGTGCCACGGAGTACAGATCCAGATTTGCCAGCGGCGCCAGTTCCCGCCGATGAATCAACGCTGTCCCCTTGGCCTGCAGGCCGATACCAATGCCTGTTCCGGACATGCGGGCGGCACCCAATCCGATTACGCCCAGATCAATTGAATCATTCATTCTTACGACTCGGCCAATACAGCCCTCCTCTTCCAGGCCCGCGAGTAACTCATCCAGAACATCGCTCACCAGCATTCCTGATAGCGTGCGCCAGATATCGCGACCAGTTGCAGGCGAAACTCCTATAACGACATCGCGTGGGTCATGACATATTTCGGCAGCGCCCAGGACACGAAAATCTGAACTCCTGTACTGACTCTGCTCCACTCGCAAATCGGATACGGATACCTGCTGGCGAATGGTATCGATCTCGGCCTGCCGCTCCGCAGACGGTTTGTACCCGGTACCCGGGCCTGCGTAGTCATTTGGATCCGTTACCAATGATAATACGTTCATATTCTCGTCGAAAATTGCCGCGGTCTGCAGATAGTCACCCGTTACCCGAGCCTTCAGCATGTCCAGACATCGCTCTGCTTCCACATCGAAACCGTTTTCAGCCAGCGCAGCGATCACATCCAGCATGGTTATGTTGGTATTCATAATGGTAGCAGAGGCGTTCAACGGTACCATCAGGTCAGCATCTTCAATATCTTTTGAGCCGGCGGCATAAATCGCCTGCTCGGCCCAGGATTCTGTGAGATCACCCAGACCTAGCCAGCTATATACGGCAGATATAGCCTCTGTGGCACGTCTTCTCAGCTGTTCGATCTTTTCTTCAGAAGCCGTCCGAAGCCCCCCATCGACACCCCAATCACGCTGCATGGCCAGGTAATCATCGATATCCTCCATGTTCCAGTTGCTGGGCCCAAACATGTTGTCGTACTTTTGAGTTGAGCCGAAACCACTGCAGATGAAATCCGAGCCGGCAATAAAAATAGGATGTGTGCGCGAAGTACGGCGAATATCTGACTCGCTCATCAATGCATCATTACCAGTACAGGCCTCCAGATTGAGGAGCATGACTAATACATTTTCTGCCATCAGTGAGCGAACGCCGCCGGGAACGGCAGCAGCTACAGATGCTGAGTCGATACCCCCGTTCTGCACTCCCTGGGCTCCAATAGCCCGCGCCAATGCCACGCATCGAGACTCAAGATAAAACATACTGCACTGCTCAGCCCCGCCCATGAGTGCTTCGGCACCCCCACCTGAAGTAACCCGCATTTTTATCCCGCGTGATGCATAGCCGCTGGTAAGAAATGCCTTTGACCATGGGGTATCATCACCATCGACAAATATCTGCTCAGTTCCATAGAGAGAAACTGTTTCCGCGTAGGAGACCAGTCCACGCATTCCCATGGCGAGTTCTGCTGCTTCCTCGACCGAACACTGCACCAATACACCGGCTGATCCCACTGCGGCACCCACGGATACGGCCACGGCATTGGATGGTGCATCCGCAAGAACCGGTACCGTTGTCTCAATTTCCCGAAACCCGAATGCGACGGCTGTGGCGGCGTCAGCTGCCAATAGCAAAGGATCGTCTGATCGATTACAAACATGTGCCTGGTTGCTGGGTGTTTTACGGGCTCGTAATTTGGTCATCGCCATGACTAACTCTGCAGCATTCAAATGCCCAAGCACTTCTGCAAGCTTGGCTGGTGTCATGCCCGCAGCTTTATGCACCAGTCCATCTCTAGGCTCATAGGGATCAACCAATTGACGCGCGAACTGCAGGCTATCAATTGCCATGACTTCCTCGGCGATCCCTATATCGATACCATGCGTGGCGATAAATTCGTCAATGGAGTCAAATTCTTCCTTGCTACGGCCGTCCATTTCTACAATCGATCCGTTTTGAATGATGATTGAAGGAACAGGATCACGAGTGCCGTGAAAAGCAACCAGTCCGAGTTCGGGCGCAGGGGTGGCAAAACCATCCAGATTTACGGGTTGCTGATCCATGAGCCGAAACCGCCCTGTCACAGCTTTTGAATTATTTTGTTCTGTCATAATGACCTTCTCCCCTCAGGGCACACAGTTTTTGTGAGAGAAAATTCGTGTATAGAAACCTGGAGGTTGTCGAGCGCATCGAAAGCATCGGTATAATTAGCCGATGCCATGTTAACATTCCCGGCACCGATCGCGACGTTTAGTACTTTACTCATCAAGATGCGAGTACAGGAAAAACTTAGAACCAAATTAGCCATACGAGGAAAACGAGGATCAGAATGATGGCATCCCAGAAGATGATCTCGCCGATCCGGAACCAGCCTTTGCGCTGGTTAAGCAGGTTGAGTAGATACCAGCCAAGACCCGCAATGGCGACTGGAATAAGATGAAAAATCGGGTTCATATTCGTCGACGCCCGTCACTAATCTCGAAGAAATGACGAGCGTCAGCAGGAAGCTCCAGGTGAACTTCAGCTCCGCGGTCAAGGTCGCCGACGTCGCGCATGACCCGCACCACCATTGAGGCAGCCCCCTTTTTGACAAACAAGAGCGTATCGGGCTCGATCAGTTCCAGCACATCAAGCTCAAAACTTACGCTCTCATCAGTTGGCCCTTCCCTGAGCACGACCTGTTCAGGGCGGATGCCCATGGCGACCGGCCCATCCGGCTGACCCGTGACAGGTATTTCCAATGTATCCGCCTTGAACATGCCACCCGATACTTCGCCTTCAATGATATTCATCGCTGGGCGACCGATAAATTCGGCAACAAACCGTGTCGCCGGCTCATGATATATACGCCGAGGAATATCAAACTGCACCAGCTTCCCCTGATTAAGAACGGCGATGCGGGTGCCAAGTGTCATTGCCTCTTCCTGGTCATGCGTTACAAACACAAAAGTATGGCCCAGGTCCTGGTGGAGACGCTTTAATTCGGTTCTGGTTTGCAGTCTTAACAAGGCATCGAGGTTGCTCAACGGTTCGTCCATCAGGCAAATATCAGGCGTCCAGACCAGCGCCCTGGCAACAGCGACGCGTTGTGCCTGCCCTCCGGACAGTTGACTGGGCCGACGATCCAGAAGTTGTTCAATCTGCAGGACACTGGCGATTTTTTTCACCTGGCTGTCGATATTGTCCCTGTCGATTTTCCTGATACGCAGCGGGTAGGCGATATTTTCATAGACAGTCTTGTGTCCGTAAAGGGCATAGTTCTGAAACACCATGCTCATATTGCGTTCGCGCGGTGGCAAGTTCGTAATATCTCGACCATCGACCGAAACAGATCCGTTGGTCGCTTCCTCCAGGCCAGCGAGGATGCGGCATGCCGTTGTTTTCCCGCTACCCGAGGGTCCCAGCAGGATGATAAATTCTCCCTTGTCGAATTCAAGGCTCAGCTTGTCGAGCGCGACCGTTCCATCGGCGAACACCTTGCTGATCTGATTGAATAATACGCTCATTTTTATTTCTATCCTTTAACAGCGCCAAACGTCAGTCCGCGCACCAGGTGTTTCTGAACCAGGAAAGTAAAAAACAGGATCGGCAATGTCGCCACCACGGCAACGGCGGCAACCTGGCCCCAAAGGGTTCCGTGGGGAGTAATCAGGCCGGGAATTCCCACGGTCAAGGTACGACCTTCAAAAGCGACCAGAATGAAGGCGTAAAGAAACTCATTCCAGCTGAGGATGAAACATAAGACCGCCGTTGCCGCCAGCCCCGGTGCTGCCATCGGTAGCAGAACCCTCAAGAAGGTTCCGCCACGCGTATGACCGTCCATCATCGCCGCTTCGTCTATTTCACGAGGGATGTCGGCGAAAAATCCCCGCATCATCCACACCACCAGAGAGACATTAAAAGTCGTGTGCGCGAGGATGACTGCAATCGGTTTATCGGTCAGACCAAGTACTGAAAACAGCATAAACATTGGCACGACGATTGAAATTGGCGGCGCCATTCGGGTCGTCAGGAAAAAGAAGAACAGGTCTTCCTTCCCCGGGAACTCAAACCGGGCAAAAACATATGCCGCCGGTACGCCGAAGATCAGTGACAAAACCGTGCTGAATATCGCAACAATCAGGGAATTCCAGACCAACGGCAGGTAATCCTTATCTATAAAAATCTTCGGATAATGGTCAAATGTCGGCGTGAACGTCCAAACGGGAACATCGGCAAGCGCATCGAGACGCGATTTGATCGATGTCAGGATTATCCAGATATAGGGTGTTAAGAACAACACCAGCACCACGACGAGTGTTGCCACCGCCGCCATTTTCCAGCCTCGACTTATCATGACGTTACCGCCTGGGTCGGCTTGCTCCGGCCCTGATTCCAATAAACCGCCTTGTAGAAAACCGAACACATAATCAAGACGACTAGATAGACCATGAAGGCGCAGACCGCACCGTAGCTCAGATCCCAGTCCTTGAAATTGATTCTGAAGGTATAGATCGACAGCATTTCGGTCGAAATTCCGGGGCCTCCGCCCGTCAGGATGAATACCTTATCGAACTCCTTGAAGGCATCGATTCCCCTAAGCAACAAAACCAGCGCGATAATGGGTCGCATTAAAGGAAGGGTGACATCCTTGAAAACTTGCACCGGCCTGGCGCCGTCCATAACCGCGGCCTCGAATGGTTCCTTGGGCAAGCTCAGCAACCCGGCGAGCATGACAAGGGTGACGAAGGGCGTCCACTGCCAGACATCAATCATCATGATGGCCGGCATAACCAGCGAGGCGTTTCCCAATACCGATGTCTGTTGATCAAAAATTCCGATCATTCGCATGTAATAAGTGAACATACCGAAATCGCCCGACAGCAATAATTTCCAGATCAAGCCGACGGCAATAGGCGCCAACATCATGGGCACGAGCAGCATGGTCAGGATGAAGCGGTGTTGCTTGATGTAATGAAACAGCAGCATCGCAAGGGCAAATCCAAATATAAATTCGACCAATACAACCCAAAAAACAAATTTCAGCGTCAGCAGGAAGCTGTGCCAGAAAATCGGATCGTCCTGCATCAGCCGCCGGAAATTATCGAAACCGACAAAGGCGCCATCCCGGCCTGGGAGGGCATAGTGAAGATCAGTAAACCCGGTCCATACCATGTAGAAAAATGGCCCCACCAAAATAACAAGGAGGAGGATGACTGAAGGGATCAATAACAGCGGGGCTACCCCGTGGTCAAGAACCCTGGTCATCATCCTCCTCACTACCATCTTGTCTTCCTCTTAGTGCGTTACGGTGTGGACAAAACCTAAGGAGCAAAACACTTCCTACTGAACTGGGTACTTCATGGGAGCGCAGGAACCAAGAAGTTTTGATATCTCTACCGCTGACGCATCAAGTGCTTCTTGCGCACTCTTGGCATCCGACATATAGCCGCTCAATTCACGTACCAGGATATCCGTTATCTGAGGCGATTCCGGTATCGTCGGCTTCGACTGAGCAACTGCATTGGTGTCCATGGAAGCTTTTGAATAACTGATTTTCTGCACATCAGGATGCGCGTAAACATCGGGCCGAGCCGTGGCGCCACCATTCAGATGCTGGTTTAACTGCTGATTTTCTTCCATCATCCACTGGATGAACAGGTAAGCCGCTTCCTGGTTTTTTGAATATGCGGGTACCAGGTAGGTCCATCCTTCGACCTGTCCAATTTTACCGCCATCGCCCTGGGGCACAATATCGAAACCCATTTTTCCGGCAACGGTGCTGGCCTCGTGATCTTCGGCAACCGCATAAGTCGCGTCGTTCCACATGATCATCTGATAAACCTTGCCCTGCTGCATCAGAGCCATAACGTCATCCCAGGTATAGTTAAGGGTGTCGGCGGGAGAATAGGCCATCAGGCTCTTATAGTACTCAAGAGAGGCGACGGCTTCCGGGCTGTTAACGATGACCGGACCGCATTCACTTCCCGATTTTGTGTCCAGCATGTCACCGCCGAAGCTGTAGAGAAAGTTCAGCCATTCGTACCAAAGCGCCTCGTGGCGTTTTCCTTGCAAGGCCGTGCCGTAGAAACCTTCGTCCGGACGATGAAACCACTCCGAGATGTCGGTATATTCCTGCCAGTTGCTCGCCGGTTTCAACTCATACCCGTACTTGGCCTTGAAGCCAGACTTTTCCTTGGGATCATTGAGAAGGTCGTCTCGATACCACATGTACATGGTCAAGGCGGTAAACGGGAATCCGTATACCTTGCCCTCGTACCACGAAATTTCTTTCCATAAACTCTGGTAAAGCTGTTTTTCCGGGTTGAACGAGGGATCGCGGAGTTTTTCATTACTCATGTACTTTTCAAGCGCTTCAAGATGACCGTTGGTGACGAAACGGCCGAGTTCTCGATGCGGCTGCAAGATGAAATCGTAGCGACCACGCTTCGAGTTGAGATCCAGCATGACCTTGTTGACGGCCTCAGAATGCTCGTACATCTCGATCACAACCTCGATGCCGGTGCGTTTCTCGAACTCGCTTTTCAGCTTGTTCATGGCTTCGAGTGGTGGCAGCGCTTCGCCAACGGTACGAATTGTTGCGCCTTTGTATGGCGCTGCGGCTTCTTCGAGACTCCACGCAATTGCATCGGCGCTTCCCAGGGTAAAAACCGCGAGGGCCGCACCAACTATGCTCGAACGACAGAACCTGCCCGTTATAGTGCTATTTTTCATAACCATCTCCTCTTGAAATTAATTTCTCACCCCCACCCATGAGGCGGTATTTGCGTCTGTGGTGTCTATTGCACGATGCACGCCACTCGGCCCGATATCGTCGTAGCTTAAATTATGTTGTAGCTTTAATTAAATATTCATTGGGCGAGCTACCATCGATATTTAAAAAATTATATGAAAATTGCGATTTGGTGTATATACCACAAATTAAATAAGCTATTTTTAATATGGAAAACTTAAAGAGGTGACCTGGTACTGTGATTAACTGCATGGAAGACACAGGCCAGTTAATTTCGTCTTTAAAAGGGTTGCGCACGAGAGTCTTCGGGAGAGGTTTCGAGCAGTGTCTTGATAAACCCGGAAAACAGTTCGCCCTGGGACCGAATTCGCAACTTGGAATAGATGTTGCGGCGGTGAATCCGAACAGTGCCGGGAGAGATTTCCAGAATCTGCCCGACAGCGACGGCGGAATGGCCTTTCAAAGTGAATTCAACCACTTCCCGTTCACGTGCCGTCAGCAAATCCTTGCCGAATTTCTCGAACGCCAATTCCAGGCTCCTGTTACGCCCGTCCGCCCGCTCTTTGCTTCTCGAGATACCGAATTTCGATGCGAGGTCAAACCAGTTCTTGTGGCAGGCGGCAAGGACTACAGGAAGATACCGCCCAAGATCACGCACCTCTTTGGCGGTGAACGACTTCCTGGTGCGCATCAGTGAGACAATGACAACCGCCTTATCGGGCAGGTTGGCGAAAAAGGCAATTTCCTCGGTCAATCCGGTTTGAACATAATAGTTTCGGAAATACTCACTTTGGTAGAAACGGTCGGGCGCAAGGTCACGCAGACGATAGAGTCCCGACTCTACCGGTTTCGTGCCAGCAAGGTAGAACGGATCAAGCAGGTAAGGGCCTTCCTGGTAATCCTCGACAAAAATCTTCTTCTTTACACGCGGAAAATCATCGTACAGATCAAGCGGTTGTGCCGAACCGAGATAACCGAATACCACCGTGAAGTCGAATGGGGTTACTTCCCTCAGGGCATTGGAAAGACAATTTGCGAAGTTATCCTCCCCGATGCTGGAAATCAGCTGGCCTGTGGCCTCCATAGAAATCTTCACCATACCGCCTCTCTTTAATTTAGCATATCTCAAATTATCTAGTGCCTTCGTGATATATACACCAAAACTGATTACTCGTATAGTTTTACGTTTATCAATGGTATGCCTCCAAAAGAGATATCTATCAAAAACTGACCAATGGTGAGCAAGCCACTGGCTGTGATCCGAATGCTTAAGAAGAAAAACGTCGAACCCGCTCGTTAGAGGGCCAGGAAAATAGAGAAGCAGATGAAATTGCAGGACCGTTTGAAATCACCCTCCTCAATGATTTCGCTGAAGAACCGGGTGGCCTTTGTAACGGGCGCTGGTTCGGGGATCGGAAGCGCGGGTGCGCGTGCCATGGCACGGTGCGGGGCGCATGTGATCATAACCGACCGCGATGGAGACCTGGCCAACGATGTTGCGGCCGAGATCACGGCCGATGGCTTCAGTGGTTCGGCGCGCCAGCTTGATGTCAATGAAGATGCATTGCTAGAGGCAGCCATTCTTGAAACCGTAGAAGAGCACGGTCGACTCGACATTTTGCACTCCCACGCCGGTATCCAGATCGAAGGAACATTAGAACAAGTTACGCCTGACAGCATGGATGCAAGTTGGGCGATGAATGTGCGCGCCCATTTTGTCGCCGCACGTGCCGTCGTCGAACCAATGAAGCGCCAGGGTGGGGGTAGCGTGATCATCACCGCGTCGAATTCTGGCATCCAATACGACCGCGGAATGATCGCCTACGCTACAACCAAACATGCAGTCGTCGCCATGACAAAGCAAATGGCTGTGGATTATGCGACATTCAACATCCGCATCAATGCACTTTGCCCCGGGTTCGTGGATACGGTTTTCAACGCAGGGTTCGAGGCACAGATGGGCGGACGCGCTGCGTTGGAGCAATATATCGCAGAAAGTATTCCGATGGGACGGTGGGCTACGAGCAGTGAGATCGCGGATGCCATCGTGTTCCTCGCCTCAGACATGTCGACCTTCATGACCGGTCATGCATTGGTCGTGGATGGCGGTGAGTGCCTTTAGCGCCTCGATAAAGCTGAATCAATAAGTCGGCAGCAACTTTGTTTTTGTGTGTTGTCGCATGTCTTGCAAACAAGTTAACAGATAATCACTTAGTCGTTGGAATTAAGTATGCGTCTACTTTTCAAAACGAAATGATATCCGAGACTTCAGATATATCGATTGGTTTAGTCGAAGTTCAGGACTCTACCTGTGCGGAAGCACTCCTCATATTCTGAGACGCCCATCTCAATTCAGGTTAGAAACATCGGCTAAGCATATAAGTTCACTCGCGTTTCCCCCTTTTAAGCTATATATCCTCTACACGAGAGACCTCAGGGACCGGGATCTCACCAATAAAATAATTAACAAATATAAAGGGCCTATGACACAACCCCAAAAAATATCCTCCCCAGGGGAGTCCCGAATCGTGGGCCTGATCAAACCTCGCCGAAGTAATCGAATCGAGGAACTCCAGGGTCAAATCGATCAACTCAAAAAGCGTGCCCGCATAGCGGTTATATTCGGCGGCGATAAGAGAACCCGGGGCGCTGTAATAAACCCCACGGTTAATCCACGTTCGTGGAAGAGCTACGAAACCGTTGCCCATGACATTGCCGCAGCGCTAGAGAACCTCGGCTTTCACCACGTACAGGTGATACCCGAAGATATGCGTATTGCCGAGCGTCTGCGCAAGGAGCGCATCGACCTGGCTTGGCTGAATTCCGGCGGGGTGCAGGGATACATATCCATGTCGCATTCCGCGGCAATACTCGAAATGATAGGCATTCCCTATATAGGGCATGACCCTATGATATCGGGAATCCTGGATTCAAAGCACATCTTCAAGCGAATGCTCAAGGCACTCGATATCCCAACCGCTCCTTTCATGACCTGGAATCTCGCCGAGGGCGATTTTGACCCATCAAGCAACGATCGATTCAACAAGGTATTCAGTAATTATTCCGGTCCATTCATCGTCAAGCCAGTGTCGGGCCGGGCCTCGCTGAACGTTAGCCTGGTAGATGATTTATCGGCTTTACCTGAAACGGTGGATGGATTATGCGAGGCGACCGAGAATCATGTGCTCATCGAGCGTTTCCTGCCGGGGCGCGAATTTTGTGTCGCGGTATGTGGTCCGGTGATCTACCAGAACAATATTTTGCAACGACGTGACCGGCCATTTACTTTTGCCGCGATTGAGCGTCGCCTCGAAGACAATGAAGAAATCTTCGAGTCCATGGACATTCGCCCGATCACCTCGAATCGGGTCAATATTCTCGATCCGAATGTTGATGCCGACGTTATTCAACGTCTTGAAAAACTCGCAAACGAAGTTTTTCTGGAATTGAATCTGGAGACGCTGATACGTCTGGACGTACGCATGGATGCCGACGGGAACATGTTCGTATTGGAAGGGAATCCCAAACCCGATCTAAAGGCGCCGACCGCAGAGAAAACCAGCCTGATTTGCGCCAGCCTGGCAACCTACGGATTGGGCTACGAAGACCTTATCCTCTCGTTGCTAGCCGATCGCATCGACCTGTACCTAAGCCAGAGACGCGGCTCCATTACCAATCTGGCACGGTTGATGGAATGAGCATCCGGCACTCCATCTGGGCAACAATCAAGTGAGCAAGGAGTACCCATTTAGACGGCGCTTATCTGATTTTATTGCAATGCTTGTGGTGTCGACCTTGTCGCTTTTCCTGCTGCTATACATCGGCTTTGGTGAAGCGCAGCGAACTTACGAACAGCTCCACTACGAGAAATTGATGGCACAGGGGCAGATCGTGCAAAATGCCATGGAAAAAGTGTTGCGTTCGGGTCTTCCGCTGAAGCAATACGTGGGTTTTAACGCCCTGAGCGAACACATTGTGGCTTCCGATAAATCGATCTCGGTAATTATTGCTTACGACAGAGATGAGAACCCGGTTTTTACCAGCGGAGATGAGTTTATTCCGCTATTTTCGTCGCAGCCTGGCTCACCCGGCGATGCCCGACTGGTTGGATTTTCTGAAAAATTTCTGCAGGTTTCTCTACCGCTCAGCAGTCGCTTCGAGCAGATTGGAAGCCTTTCCCTGTCCGTTCCCAGATCGATGATAAGGGGTCAAATCGAAGCCTGCTTCGAATCCCTGTTTGTAGCCGGCGCTGTTTTATCACTGATGTTTTCATTGTTTATTTCGATTTTCAAGCCCAGTCTGAAAAAAAGAAAGGCCCCATGGATTCAAATTAGTTTTGCCACCACGTTCATTGCCATGTCGATAATTATTGTTATCTCGCTGGTAACGCTCTATTCAGAAGGAACCCAGGCGAAGACAAAGGCATTGGCCGATTCCCTGGGCTACCGACTCGCAGATATTGTCAGCTTCAACCTGGCGATCAAGGATATCGTAGGTCTCGACCAATTATTTTTCGATTACCAGCGCCTTAATCCTGATATAGAAGCTGCCGCCCTGATCATCGATGATAAAGTCGCGATTCATACCGACCCCGAACAAATAGGCCAGCCCTGGATACCCGATAATTCCAGCTACGAGTACATCGTCGACCTGACCCCACCTGAAAGCATTCGTCAAATTCGCACCGCAGTCGCGCTGCCTTTTGATGTGGTTTTTAAACGAACGACTCGCAGCATAAAAAACTTTGCCGCCCTATTTATAGCTTCGGCTTTTCTCGCTGGTTTATTCCTGCAGCTGGCATCGTCATTGCCCGGCCAGTATTGGCCAGATGACGAGATACTCACCGGGACCAACAACCCGGAGACGGAAGAAACTTTACTAAACCTGGTGAAACCCGTCTTTTTCGTGGCTATTTTCATCGAGCATCTCACGTATTCCTTTTTGCCTCAACATGTAGATCACATCGTCATGCAAGGCAACATGTCTTCAACCTATTTGTCGCTTCCATTCGTTACCTATTACGTTTTTTTCGCACTTTCCCTGATCCCGGCGGGACATATGGCGGAACGAATCAGTACTCGTCGATTGATGTACTTCGGTATGTTACTTTCCGCCCTGGGCCTGGGTATGCTGGCCCTGCCTGACGATATCGTTATGGTCATTGTGTCCCGTGCAGTATCCGGATTGGGGCAGGGTATTCTTTTCATCGGGGTGCAGACCTATATCCTGATGACGGCGTCTCCCAGCAAGAGAACCCAGGGCGTGTCGATCATTGTCTTTGGCTTTCAGGGCGGCATGATTTCCGGGCTTGCCATCGGTTCGTTACTTGTCCCCTATATGGGAGAGCGAGGGGTATTCCTGCTCTGTGCCGCCATCGGTATCGCGATGGCTATCTATACCATCGCGATGGTTCCTTCTTTAAAGCAAACCGTTACCGGGGATTCCAGTTTGAGGTCCACTATGCGTGAACTCGGCAGAAACATGGCGCTGGTCTCACGCAGCCTGAACTTTCTAAAGACAATGCTCCTGGTCGGCATTCCCGCAAAAATGGTTTTGACGGGTGTCATCATCTTTGTCCTGCCCCTGCTTCTTGCGCAGAAAGATTATTTTCAGGAGGATATCGGCCAGATCATCATGCTGTACGGGGTTTGTGTGCTTATTTCCACCCATTATTTTTCGAGGTGGGTCGATCGCAAGGGTCAAAGCCACCTCGTTCTGTTCTGGGGTTCGTTTGCCAGCGGGGTGGGCCTGTTACTTATCGGGTTGGCAGACGGGGCGGAAATTGCCCATCCCGGCAACCGCGAGAGTTTTTCTACCGCTGTCCTGATCATCGGCGTGGCAATTACCGGACTTTCCCACGGTTTGATAAATGCGCCGGTGGTCACTCATATCGCGGAATCCAACCTGGCTGATAAAATTGGCGCCAGTACCGCGACTGCCACCTACCGGCTGATGGAGCGTGTAGGCCACATTGCGGGCCCGGTACTAATCGGGCAGCTATTTATAATCAGCGGACAGGATGCCACGGTCCTTGCATGGGTAGGTGGCGTCATAATGATTTTCGGACTGATATTTTTCATCAACTCTGCCCAACCCCGGGCTCCTGATTTCGCACCGATCTATTCCCAGTGAAGAGGATTGCTATGAAACCATCTCGCCAGACAATTCTTGGTATCGTTGTGCTTGCTGCAAGCACAATATTTTCCTGCCTGGAACCGGCAATCGCAGCGGATCAATACAAGGATTGGTTTGGATACGACAATAGTGTTACCGCCACCTGGAATTTTTCCGCAGTAAAAGGTGACCCTCACCAGCTGGTAATCCATCGTAAAGGAGCGATTCCCAAAAAGGACACGCGGCGTATTTTCGTTTTTTATCCGCGGCGCTCATCAGCCTATAACACCGCGATCACTTCGATTCTCAACGTGTTCGATGAAAGAAATATCAATGCTGAATTTATCGTTTTCAATTTCCAGAAAGATGCCAGTCGTGGCCGGGAAGGGCTTGCCCTGGCCGCCGAATGGGGCGCCGAGCTGATTTTTTCAATGGGCTCCGAGTCCACCGCCTGGCTGTATGCAGACTATCTTGGCGGGGACATACCCGTGGTGTCGGTATGCTCCAAGGACCCCGTGGCCCTGGGTCAAATCGACAATTATGATCAGGGCAGCGGCAATAACTTTGCGTTTACATCGCTCAATATGCCGGTGGAATCGCAAATGGCCTACATACTTGAGCTCAAGCCTGATTTGAAAAACCTTGGCATCCTGGTCGATAACAAGAATCTGAGTGCGGTTGAAACCCAGGCCAAACCGATTGCCGAGTATGTCAGCTCATTCGGAATTCAAGTAATCAATGTGGGTATCGATGACCCGGAACGCGCCCGGGAACAACTCGCCGTAAAGGTCCAGGGCGCAGTCACCAAGATGCGCAAAAGTGATCCCCTGCTGGAAGACAGTATCTTCTGGATCACCGGCAGCACAGCCGTATTCCGGGAAATCCAGACAATCAATCAACATTCCGACCGTGTTCCAGTGCTCAGCCTGGTGCCCGATGTGGTTAAAGCAGGTGACGACAGCGCCGTCATGGCAATCGGCATTACCTTCGACAGCAATGCTCAATTGGCCGCATTTTACGGCATCGACGTGGTAACGGGTCACGCAAAGGTCGGAGATCTCAAGGTAGGCATTGTATCGCCACCAGACATCGCGATTAGCTGGCGTAAAGCGCGTGAGATCGGTATGAATATTCCGTTCAGTTTTTTCGAGAGCGCGAGCTTTGTGTACGACTATGAAGGAAAACTGGTGCGTTACCGGGGTAAGCAGGTCGACAACCCGATTTGATTCCTGCAAAACGGTCAGGCGTCTGTCGCAATGACGGTTGTTTTGACCTTAAGTAAGTGCCATTGAGTATCGTGACAACAAATTGACGGGGTTCAGGGGATATTGAAATCCTTCAGGAACTGCCTGAATTCGGCTGCTGGCAGGGGTCGTGAGTAGTAGAATCCCTGTATAAAGCCGCATCCCAGTGGCTTCACGAATTCCAGCTGCTCAAGTGTCTCAACCCCTTCCACGACGACCTGGAACCCCATGGCATGCGCCAGCGAGACGATAGCTTTAACCATCGCCTGGTCCCTGGGCTCTTCTGCCAGGCTAATTATGAAACTGCGGTCTATTTTTACGAAGTCAGCTGGAATTTTTTTCAGGTAACTGAGCGCGGAAAAACCGGTCCCGAAATCGTCTATCGAAAGGCTGATCCCTAATTCCTGAATAGTGGAAAGCAAGTCCATCGCTTCCGGGGAATCACCCATGAGGAGGCTTTCGGTAATCTCAATCGTCAAAGACGTGGGCGGTAAACTGGATTTCTCGAGTTGACGAGCAATCGTTTCACCGGAAAGACCGTATTTCAATTGCCGGCTCGATACATTGACAGAAAGTTTTAGTGGCGGTAAGCCTTCGGCAATCCACTCACTGGCCTGCTTACAGGCGTTCTCCAACACCCACTCACCTATCGGGCCGATCAGACCGGTTTCCTCGGCCAGGGTAATAAACTCATCCGGCATTACCAACCCGTGCTGCGGATGCTCCCAGCGCACCAACGATTCCATGCCAGTCACCTCACCTGATGAGACGCCGATAATGGGCTGGTAGACAAGAAACAGTTCGTCCTCGGCGATTGCTCGACGCAGATCGACCTCCATCTGCATGCGCCGGGTAGCCCTGGCACTCATTTCCGGCGAGAAAAACCGGTAGTTGTTGCGCCCTTCATCCTTGGCCCGGTACATTGCCATGTCGGCATTTCGAAGCAGGGTAATTTCATCATTGGCATCGTCTGGATATACCGTTATTCCGATACTGGCACCGATATATAATTCCTGATCGTCGATGGTGAAGACCCCGGAAAGCCTCTCAAGAATTTTTTCCGCGAATATGGCAGCATCGTGGCCACGATTAAGTTCGGGCAGGATTATGGTAAATTCATCGCCACCAAATCGAGCAACTGTATCCATGCCTCGCATACTGGCTTTCAGGCGTTTACCGACCTTTTTGAGAAGTTCATCACCGACGATGTGCCCAAGACTATCGTTGACGTCCTTAAATCGATCAAGGTCAACGAATAATACCGCGAAGCTTTTGCCATACCTCGACGAACTCGAAATTGCCATTGTCATGTGATCAAAAAATACCGTTCGGTTCGGTAATCCCGTCAACGCATCGAAGCTGGCCTGTCGCCGAATATGATCCTCGGCCCGTTTACGCTCACTGATATCCTGGGCTATCGCTACAAAACACGGGGGAGAATGCTCGCGTGATATTTGCAAAGTAATATCGACCGGGTAACTTGTTCCATCCTTTCGCCGATGGGTGGTCTCAAAAATAATTTCGCTTTGCTTTCCACTACGTAATTGTTCGAGAAACCTGGAGAAAACGTCATCACCGAAATCCGTTGCCAGTTCCGTTGGCGACATCAACAACAATTCATCCTGTGTGTATTGAAGATTATCAAGTGCCGACTGGTTGACCTGAACAAACTTTAAATCATCATCGCCAAATACGTAGACCTCGTTCGAAGAACGATCGAGTATTCGTCCCAGGTGCTGAACCATAATTTCAGCCTGGCGAGCTTTCGTTGCATCGAGAATTACACCGTCAAACACGACTGAACCATCCTCCTGCTTCGATGGACGTGCTATGGCATGGGTATATTTGCGTTGACCCTCGCGGGTTATTATCGAGGCTTCGACATCCCACATTTTTAATCCCCTGGCTGCCGTCAGTAGCTTTTCGCGAAAAGTTGCGTGGTATTCAGGAGTGAAGATATCGAACAATGCATTGGGATCTTTAAGAATCTCTTCGGGTGAGACGCCGAATAAATCCCTGGCTCCCTCGCTGATGTAGGTATAGCGAATATCACCATCGGGTGTGACAATTCTCTGGTAGACGACGCCCGGAATGGATTCCGCTATGGCAGACAGGCGCTCACTATCTATAGTGGAGTTTTTTTCGGCAAGCAATATGTAAAACCTGTTGTTTTGTTGCAAACCCCGTTCCCTGGGTCCATCGCCTGTATTTATCTTCCCTGAATTAGCCCTGGCAATGTTTCCAACTTATTATCGGTAAGAAAAACTTCAATAGCATATATCGGACTCAATCGCTGTCGAAAAATACCTGAAGCAGATAGATATCAATATAGCACCGCCAGCCAATTTCACAGGGAAATTACGAACCCGGAGGGCACAGTATAACTGTAATCCCCCCATTAATAATCGACATCGAAAATAGAGGCTTAAGCCTGTTCAGGATAACCAGTCCTTCTCCAGCAAAGACGCTCAGGTAGAGAGTCAGGAACAAGATCTATTTATTTTTCGTATGCATCAATTGCAAGCTGCTTCAGCAGTTCTTTGGCGACAACGAAATCGTGAATCTCACAAGGCTCGATGACCGATTCACAGGCTGTTTGTAGCAACTCTCGAGCCTCTCTTACACGACCGGTGCTTGTGTAATGTTGTGCCAATCCGCAAGCAGCGCGTAACTCGTAGACCTTGTTGGGATAGTTTCTCGCCTTCTCCAACGCTTCGCGATAAGCACTATCGACGCTATCGACCGATGCATCACAGGCAAGCATCAAATCAGCCCGTACGCGCGCCAGTTCAGGCCCACCCCAGGAATCACCACCTTGCTCGATCACCAGGTTTCCATTTTCAATCGACTTTTCGGCTAGCCTGGTTTCGCCACGAGCCAGGTAAATTCGGGCAAGATTGGCATCGAAAATGGGACGCCAGTACAGGAATCCCGAACCCTCCAGCGTATCCATGCTGCGTCGCACATCCTCCACAACCAGGTTGTTTCTCAAATCATTGGAGTTCGGCACAGCTCTCGCGTAATCCCGTATAGGAACCCAGTTTGGTATCGGATGATCGCGGAGCAAGTCATCGAGTTGATCAATGCTCCTGGATAGACCGCCAGAGTCACGCATCTCGGAGAACAGCTGGCAAAGGTGGCCATGAACATAAGCGATTGTTAATGGATTTTCGGTTCTGTTGCCGCGCGCAATGGCAAGCTCGGCAAACTGGTACATTCTGGGAAAGTCGCCCAGCGCAGCAAGCGCGAAAGCGCTATAGGTCAGGCAGCTGACCAATGTGTCCTGGCCGAATGCGAAACCAATCTCATCTGATTGAGAATCTCCCAAATCAATTTGTGCCCGCTCCAGAAAATCCAGGCCGCGCCGGGGCTCGCCAACCATGACCAGGGCGCAGCCGCTAAGCCGATTGCCGAGAACTACTTTCAACTCGTCGTTTTGACGCTCTGCCTCGGCAAGAACCTCAGCCGCAATACCGGGAGAATCTACCGCACGGCCACCGGTAAGGGCGGAAGCCCAGCGGGCATATAGAATGGGGAAAATTTGTTGCGAGGCATCATCGAGCGCAGCGTAGACCGACATCGCATCGGAGATAAGCCGGCTCATTTCCGGGCTGGCGTAACTGCGAGTGGCAATAATCGGCGTGACTCTTTGACCCAGAAGATCGAGCCGCAAATGTCGATTCTCGTCGGTCTCAGGTAACTGTTTGAGTCCATCCAGGGCAAACCCCAGATGGTTGTAAGCCTCTTCGGGCGCCGCGCGCGAACTGGCAAGCCTTGCAGCCCGGTGCCAGTACACGATGGCTTCCGCAACAAGTCCCGCCTCGGAGTAATGATTTCATCTAGTACTTCCGGTGGCAACGAAAGGCCACCGGCAACGCCTTCAACCAGTGCACTACAATTACCCGGATCGAGTTTACTCAGCGAGATCGAAGAAACCTGCGCTTCTCCTGTCCACGCCGGCCTGAAGTCCGGGCGATGAGTCGCCAACAGCATTACCGGAATTCGGGGAATTTGTTCGACAATCAGGTCGAGAAGCTCGAGCGTCGTCGGGTCGGCCCAGTGTAGATCTTCGAACACTACCAGCACGGGTTGAGATTCGCCCAGCCCCTCGAGTTGACGAACCAGTACCTGCAGGGTCTGGTCCTTCTGCTGGATCGGTGAGACATCGACTTCGCCATAGCGGCGCTTACCCGGCAATGAGAGCAGCTCCGCGAGCAGGCGTGAGGGAAATTCGATTTCATCAGTCGATTGACCGAGTAGTTGTTCCAGCTTATCAAGCTTTGTTTCAGGGGCATCATCAGGTGCGTGGCCCGCGGCGCGCTCAAGCTGATTGATCACCGGATAGAGCGCACTACTCACGTGGAACGGGGAACATTGATAGTTGAGCTCGATGTGCCGCTGATCGCGGATCTGATCGCGTAGCCCGTGCGTAAGGCGAGATTTACCAATACCCGCTTCACCGGAGACCATGACGACCTGCCCCGACCCGCTCAATGCCCGTTGCCACCGCCGCACAAGCATGTCCTGTTCTTCGTCTCTGCCAACCAATGGCGCTATTTGCTGCCCGCGCGCGGCGTCGAAGCGACTGCCATGGTCAAGTTCACCAACGACGAGCCAGGCTGTAACCGGCCGATCGACGCCTTTCAGAGATTGTTCTCCCATATCCCGATAGTCGAACTCGCCCGCGGCGAGATTTTTCGTCGCCGCAGAAACAATGACCTGGTTCGGTTCAGCGCAGGCCTGTAATCGCGCAGCGATATTCGGGGTTTCGCCAATGACAGCGCTTTCCTGCGACGCGCCATCACCGATAATGTCGCCTACCACGACCGGACCGGTGGCGATACCGATTCGCGCCGCCAGGTTTTCGCCCTCTTTTCCCTCATCCGAATTCAGGCTTGCTAACCCGTCGAGAATTTCCAAACCTGCGTGAATCGCACGTTGCGTTTCATCTTCATGGGCACGTGGGTAACCAAAGTAAGCCAGCATGCCATCGCCAAAGAAGCGCGCGACATACCCCTCGTAGCGCGCAACGCAACGCGTGCATATTTCCTGGTAGGTCAGAATCAAATCACGGTAGGCTTCGGCGTCCAGTCAACCACTCAGTTCAGT
>Ga0164315_10000613_pt1 | contig 25303 bp, 16 predicted proteins | sample GuaBasSedimGuay6_FD_113737 | JGI IMG/M metagenome (GOLD analysis project Ga0164315, IMG submission 113737) | Subseafloor sediment microbial communities from Guaymas Basin, Gulf of California, Mexico - Guay6, Core 4569-2, 0-3 cm | ecosystem: Environmental > Aquatic > Marine > Hydrothermal vents... | reverse complement strand
TGCTCCTCCCCTTCCATTAAACCAAACATTATTTTTAAAAATATTGGCAGCAGAGGTGATGGTTTTCCCATTTTCGGTTGCCTCAAAAAAGATTTGACCAAGGAAAAGCCATTGCATTTGTGAACTAAGTGTGAGCGAACCATAGATTCGAACATTGTTGGTATCAGCCCCCATAAAGCGTGGGGCACTTACATTTTCCCATTTCATATCGCGGCAAACCGCATTTTTGACATTTACAGTAACTGATTGTCCGGAGGTAGAAAAAGAGTTCGCATCAAAAGTTGCGTTGTCAATTTCTGTTGGCGGACAATGTCCTCCGGGGCCTCCGGAATTGATATCCCAATGAATGGGGTTGTCCCAATTGCCTTGTCCGTTTACCCAAAAAAGATTGAGGCTTGTTGCGGTTTGGATATTCCAATTCAGGTTATTCCCCAAATCAACTGAATTTGTTGCTCCGAAAGGAATGCTTCCTTCAGCTTTAATATCACGAAGCGAAAGATAATCGCCGGCAACTGGCGTATTGCATTTAATGATTGCCTGCACACCGTTGGTATCGCTCAGCATTCTTATTGGCTTGTAACAATCGCCCGTAATATTGAGTTTATCGTTAATGGTTTGCCTGTCTTCAATGGCAAAAGTGTAGGTATTTCCAGGACTTAAAGTCAGCGTTCCAAAAGTATTCTCCCCATCAAAATAGCCATCACCAAACAAGGTGGCATCAAAAATAGTATTGCTGCCTTCGATCATTCCAAAAGCTGAAATAATGAGTTTCCTGATTTGGTTGGCTTCAGAAATAATTCCCATTTGAAAAAAACGAGCACTGTCAACACTGTTGGTACCGGCGATTTTTGAAGATGCATAAAATAGTGCCACCCCAATTTCGTTGTTGCCTTCAATCACCGAAACTCCCTTCCCAATAAATGTACCCACAACATGGTGGCCACCTGAAAGACTTCCTCCATTATTAAAAACAACCTGGTTAATTGAATCGCTATCAGTAATGGTACCGCTTCCCAAAGTGATTACGGTATTAATTTTACAATCGCCTGTTATTGTACCATTAAAAGCAAAATCAATATCGTTGTAAGTAACGTAAACATTGGAATTGACGACTGCAGCTTCGGCAGCAAAAAGATGAACATTGGGATAAAATAAGTTTGAACCATTGGTGTTGTACAACAGGCTTCCGATATTAAATATGGCTGAAATTGCTTGCAAGCTAAGGTTTCGCCCATCAATCTGCCACGATGCCAAATTAATGGATGAAGTTGACAAGGCAATGCTTCTGCTGTTTGGCTCCAATGAAACAAAGTCGATGCAGTTTAGCAAGTTTCCATTTGTTTCGAGATGGCCATGAATAAAATAGATATTTCTTTCTGCAACAAAATCATCCTGAAAAATCCAACCACCACCAATTCCAAGAAACCTGACATTGTTTAAGAAGTGATGTCCGGCAGTTGTGATTAATTTTCCTGTTGAGGATGACTCGAAAACAACTTCGCCAAGGTAGCTCTGATTCATTCCGGAAATAAACTTCAGGTCGCCGTAAATTCTGAGGCTTGTGGTATCATGTCCAATCAATTCAGGATTGCCGGTAGTACCCGTCCAATCCAGATTTCGGCACACTGCATTTTTTTGGTTTATCGTTACAATTTGCCCTGTTTCGGTAAACGAATTGTTGTCGAAAAGCACATCGTCATCAGGTGTAGGAATTTGTGCATGCAGGACAGATCCACCTGAAGTCGTTGCCCAATGGTTTAGGTCTGACCAATTTCCACTTCCCCCAACCCAGAAATAGTCTTCTGCCAGAACTGAAAAAGGGAAGCTCAGCATGATGAGAAAGAAGAAATATTTTCTCATAAATTGCTGTTTTACACTATGTTTTTCTGTTGTACACATAAATGAACTTTATTCAAAACCACTGCATGGAATTCCACGGTTTGTTCTTCCAAAAACCTTAATCAAGCTAATTTCAACCCCTCCCTGATAATTGGATGCAGCACTGAGCGACGAAACATTTACATCATAACTTATCGCTAATTTATATCCCTGATACCGAAGACCAGCCAAAGGAATAATGTCCCTGTTGAGCCTATACCATAAACCAAGTATCAGTTGTACGTCCTTTTTGCTCAGGGCGACATTCGTTCCCAAAACAATTTCAGTAGTTTTCGCCTGTGTTGAATACATGACAGCCGGCTCGACAGAAAGGTTGTTTGCAGTGCTGATAATTGCATTGGCATGGATAATTAGTTTTTGATTAATCCGGTTGTCGTCATCATAAAAAGAAGTACGGGGTTTGTTAATGTGGTTCAGACTTGCCCCTGCCTGCAAAAACAAATTGCGATTGATCTCGTAAGTAAACAGCCCCCCAAAGTTAAAGTTTACTGCAAATATTGAGTTTGTCGAGAAGTTTTCATTGCTTGAAGCCCCGGGATCAAAAATAACCCCATTCCATTGGTTATCGAAAACCAATTTTGTTACGTCAACACTTCGGTTGATAAATCCTATGGCAAAACCCAAACTGGCCCGAAAGGTATTACGCCGGTTAAAACCCAGCGTAAAAGAAGCATTGAACATTGCTGAAGTATTCTGGAGCGATCCATCGCCGGCATTGTCATTATATAAGAGCAAACCAAAACCCATTTGTCCCCTGCGCAAACGAGGCAAGCCAACAGAACCGTCAACAAAAGCAGAATAAGTTCTGTATGGAGTAGAGATACTGGCTCCCTGATTTTTGAAATTTCCTCCGGCACGTACCATATTTTCGCCAATATCCAGAAAAGGAATTTGTGCTGTAGCTGCAGGATTTAATGTTAAGGGCGAATCGTTAAATTGGGAAAAGTGGATATCCTGAGACAGGGCATTTACTCCTAAAAAGACAAAATATATTATTGACAGGTAATACTTCATCCAACATTTTGGCTTTTTAAAATCGTCTTGGTTTTTTCGCTACCAAATGTAAGAAAAATATGGTTTTTGTGATAACTATTTTATATGTCCAGATTAGACAGTTATTTGTTATATCGTAAAGCAGACCAATCTTTTTAAAACAAATTTTCTTTATAGAAGAACAATACTAAGCCCAATCAGAAAGAAATGCTCAAAAGAATTGATCCTCAAAACAAAACGGCTTAAAACTGGACAGGACAATAAATCCTTCTTAAAAATCACACAAAATTAATACTATTGACCCCAAATAATTACGCCATTATTCTTTGTAAATTAATACTTTTGCTTTTAAAAAAAATGAAGAAGATAATATCAGTAGTCGGGGCAAGACCAAATTTTATTAAGATAGCCCCCATTCATAAATCCTTTCAAAAATACAAGGGGCAGATTAGACATCTAATTTGCCACACAGGTCAACATTTTGATGAAAAAATGTCAAAGATTTTCTTTGATGACCTTAAAATGCCAAAGCCGAACTTTTATCTCGGTATCAGTGGTGGCAGCCATGCTGTTCAAACTGCCAGAATAATGATAGAGTTTGAGAAAATATTACTTGAAGAAAAACCTGATTTGGTAATAGTTCCAGGAGATGTAAACTCAACAATTGCTGCAAGTCTCGTTGCTGCAAAACTTCATATTCCTGTAGCTCATGTTGAGGCTGGCCTTCGTAGTTTTGACAGAAAAATGCCAGAAGAAGTGAATAGGGTGTTGACTGATGAAATATCTGATTATTTATTTGTTACAGAAAAAAGCGGATTAACTAACCTTAAAAACGAGGGAGTTAACAACTCTAAAATATATTTTACTGGAAATGTTATGATCGACAGTTTAGTAAACTTCATGTCACATATCAACAAATCTAAAATAATTGACAACCTGGCATTAAAACAAGGAAATTATATTTTAGCAACCTTTCACCGTCCCTCTAACGTTGATGAGGAAGAAAATCTATCTCAACTTATCGAAGTAATAAATAAGATAAGCAAAGTTAGAACGGTGGTTTTTCCAATCCACCCCCGTACCCGTAATAATATCAATAAATTTGGTTTATCTAAAAAGCTTGGAAACAGTGTTATTATTTTAGATCCCATTGGGTATATTGATTTTCTTTCATTAACAAAAAATGCAGAGTTAGTCGTAACTGACAGTGGAGGAATTCAGGAAGAAACCACATTTCTTGGGGTTCAGTGTATTACAGTTAGGGATAATACAGAAAGACCCATTACAACTGAAATTGGCACAAACCATCTGATTGGTACGGATTTCAACAAAGCTTTTCTCGTTTCAAAATTAATTCTTGACGGCAACAAAAAACCTGGTAGGATTCCTGAGCTTTGGGACGGAAAAGCATCAGAAAGAATAGTTGAAATAGTTTATCAGTCTTTATTTATTTGAAACACAGACTAATAATCTAATAAGGTTTATAAATAAATAAATAAAGCAATAGTGTTATTTGATAACAAAGAGATCATATCAATCCACTATCTATAACTCATAAACATTACAGGGAAAGAAAAAATACAGAGAATATTCTGATTGCATAAATGATAAAATTGAAAATGTTATGCTACAAGCAGTAGTAAAAAAAGGAAAAGTAATAGCAGAAACCGTACCTGCACCAATTGTTTCCTCTGACGGATTACTTATTAAGGTAGTAAATAGTTGTATTTCTGCAGGAACGGAAGTGAGTAATGTAGCCAAATCAGAACGGTCATTAATAAAAATTGCCCTAGAACAACCGGAGAAAATTAAAAAGGGACTTGATTTATTAAAAACAAAAGGGGCAAGGGCAACTTACGATGAAATAAAATGGGTTAAAAATTCGGGGACTCCTACGGGTTACTCAATAAGTGGGATTATTATTGGAATAGGCGAAAATATAAAAGGTTTTAGGCTTGGAGATAAAGTTGCTGCTGCAGGAGCTAGTATCGCTAATCATGCAGAATATGTTGATGTTCCAGCAAATTTAGTTATGAAAATACCTGAAGGATTAGGGTTTCAAGAAGCATCAACAGTTACTTTGGGAGGTATTGCGATGCAAGGCGTTCGCCGAGCGGATCTTCGTTTCGGCGAATTTGCAGTGGTCGTTGGAGCTGGCATTCTTGGTATTCTTTCAATTCAAATGCTAATTGCCTCTGGAGTGCGGGTTATTGCGGTTGACATAAATCAAAACAGACTTTCTACAGCAAAAAAAGTAGGTGCCGAAGCAATAATTAATCCCTTAAAAGATGATCAAGTAAAATTGATAATGAACCTTACCGGAGGATTTGGCGCCGATGCAGTTCTGTTTGTGGCAGCAACTCAAAGTAATGACCCTCTATCAGAGGCATTTAAATCCTGCAAAAGAAAAGGAAAGGTTGTATTGGTAGGAGTTTCCGGAATGGAGATTAAAAGAGCTGATATTTATCCGAAAGAAATTGATTTCCTAATTTCAACTTCATACGGTCCTGGGAGATACGATAAAAATTATGAAGAAAAGGGAATAGATTACCCATATGCATATGTACGATGGACAGAAAAACGAAATATGTCTGAGTATTTACGGATGCTTAACTCTGGTGAAATACGGGTTTCTCCATACGTCACAACAACATATTCTATAGAAAATGTTCAGAAAGCTTTTGAGGCCATAAATAAACCAAATCACGATCAATTATTTGTTCTACTTGACTATGGGGAACCAAAAAAAGAACAAATAGAAAAATTACTTAAGCATAATAGAAAAATTGAACTCATTAGAATTGATGAGCCTAATAATAAAATAAAAATAGGTTTGATTGGTGTTGGGAATTTTGCAACCGGAGTGCATTTACCCAGTATTGCTGATTTATCTGAACATGTAAGCATATATGCCATAGCTAATCGTACTGGACTAAAAGCAACTAATGTGGCTAAAAGATATGGCGCAAAATATGCAACTTCAAAAATGGAAGATTTAATATCAGATCAAGATATTGATCTAATATTTATTACCACAAGACATGATTCACATGCTTCACTTGTATTAAAAGCTTTAAAAGCGGGGAAACACGTATTTGTTGAAAAACCATTGGCCGTAAATTTAGATGAATTAAAACCAATAAAAGATTTTTATAGTTCCGAGGGGGAAAAGCCCATCCTAATGGTTGGATTTAACAGACGTTTTAGTCCTTTTACTCAAGAAATAAAAAAGCACACCTCTAAAAGAATCAACCCCCTTTTTATTCATTACCGCATGAATGCGGGTTTTTTACCACCAGATCATTGGGTTTACGAACAAGGTGGACGCTTAGTTGGCGAAGCATGCCATATTATTGATTTGATGACATTCTTTACAGAAAGTGAAATAGAGTCAATAAGTATTGAATCATTAACACCAAAAACTACATATTTTAATGAAGCTGACAATAAATCAATAATTCTAAAATACAAAGATGGTTCGGTATGTACTATAGAATATTTTGCAACGGGAAGCAAAGAATTTCCAAAGGAATATATGGAAGTTCATTTTGACGAAAAGACTATTGTTTTAGATGATTACAAATCATTAAAAGGATATGGGGTTAAAGTTAAAGAAATGGCTGCTTCTGAAAGCAAAAAGGGGCAAAAAGAAGAACTGGAAGTTTTATTTAGTTCCTTAAAAAGTGGAAATCAACAATGGCCAATTGAATTATGGGACATGGTTCAAACGACTGAAATTTCATTTTTATTATAATAGATGTTGTTTCATTTAGAAATATTAAAATCAGGATCTTTCTCAAATCTTGATCCTTTTATTCAAAAACATGGATTAGTCGATTCATTGAAGTATGAACTCCATCAAATTAGATTGCGTGTTTTTTCCTATTTAAAAAAGAGAGACGTTACACTTATTGAAGATGAAAAGAAATTACTTTTTGTGCATGGAAATAGCAAAAACGTAACACTCAGTAATTATACTAATACAGAAACATTATTTGGAAATTTCAACCTTGTTGCAATTAATAAACAAAGTCAAAAAGTAGAGTTTGTAAAAGATTTTACAAATTCTTTTGATTCCTTTTATTATCAGGATAAACAGCGATTAATAATTTCGAATAATCCCTTATGGATTAAGCCTGCTTTATTGACAATAAATTATCAATCTGTTGCACAATATTTATTACTAACTCAAGGGTTTTTCCCGGATAATTATTTTTTTAATGAGATTCATAAAATAAATCCAGGTTCTATTTACGTTATAAAAAACGGGAATTCGGAATTGACAATTAAAAAACCGAAAATACGAGAATCATCTTTTGAATCGTTTTTCGATGGATTTCGCACAATCGTCGATAACGGCATTAAAAATGGACACAGCATTGATTTAACAGGTGGCTATGATAGTCGTTTAGTCACAGCTACTGCATTATACCTGAAAAAAGATGTAGAATTTGCTGTACATGGAGAAAACGACCCCGAGGTTAAGTTTGTTAAGAAGTTGGCCAGAAAGATAAATGTACCACTGAAAACAATTGAAATTAACAACAAAATTGATGGGGCACTAAAAAACTGGGATACTTATTTTTTTCTATCCGGCGGATATTACAATTTGTTTGAAACGATAAAAGAGGGAGCCCGTAGCCTTAAGCGAAGTAAATTTGTTAGCTCAAAAGTTGGAGGAAGTATGGGGGAAGTAATAAGAGACACATGGTATGTTGATAAACTTTTCAGAAGAAACTTATTAAAAACCAATCCTCTTTGGAATATATTATCGAAAAGGTTATTTAACTCCAATGTTGCATATAATTTTTGTACTAAAGACTTTTGTCAGGTGCTAGACACGTACAAAGAAGAAAGCCGCGTTGCAATAACCAACGAAATAGAGACATTTACGAATTATGATTCAACGCAGAAATATATGCGCATATTGTTTGAAAAATACACAAGAGGCTGGAACGGAACGCTTTATAATTTTCATAACAACATTATTGAATTAGTTGCCCCATATATGGACAACCAGTTTTATATTCAATGCTTAAATGTAAATGCAGGGTTTAGAAATTATTCAAAAGGTATTACAAATGCAATTAATACATTTTACCCACCATTTAAAAAAATACCTTTTATTGATGGGCAAGCCTGCAAACCTGTAAAAGGAGCAAATTTTTTCCGATACCTATTCTTTAATTACAAACAAGAATTTAGCAATCGAATACTTAAAAAAACACAAAAGAAAGATTATCGCCATTCATACTGGTTGGAAAACCTACTAAAAATGGATGACTTTAGCTCACGTATTTACAGCGAAAATGATATCTTCAATAGTATTATTAGTAAAATCCAGTTTGAAGAGTTAATCCAAAAAGGCTTAAAAAATAAACTATCAGGCAAAGAATATGTTTTTTTATGGAAATTAATCTCTATGAAAATATCGTTGTCGTTTGAAAAATCAATTAAATGAGAAAGTTTTCCTTTGTTATTCTTCACTATCAAACTACAAATGATACTATAAAATGTGTTGAGTCTATTTTAGAAAATGTCAGGTTTGATAGTTTTAATATAATTATAGTTGATAATGGGTCAACTAACAATAGTGGACAAATACTGAGAGAAAAATATTTAAATAATTATAATATTCAAATTATTGAAAGTTGCGAAAATTTAGGATTTGCCAAAGGAAATAATTTAGGGTATAATTATGCAAAGTATAGCACAAAATCAGACTTTATTTGTCTTTTAAATAATGACACCTATATCGAACAAGAAAACTTTATTGAAAAAATTGTTGATCGATATGATAAAAGTGAATATCACATTTTAGGGCCAGATATTATTTCAGTAATAGATGGGCGTCACCAAAACCCTAATAAAGACTCTTTATCCGATTTAGTTAGTATTAAATCTTCTTTAAATCATTATAGAATAATGTTATTTCTCAATTATTTTCTTTTAGATAAAATACTTGTAGATATTAAAAAACAATTCTTCCCTACACCAATTATGCCTCGGATTGAACAAAATCTATCATACAAAACGGAGCAGGAAGGAATCAAATTACATGGGAGCTGTCTAATATTTTCAGAAAAATATATTTCTAAATACGAAGGATTATACCCCAAGACTTTTATGTATGCCGAAGAATCAATTTTAAACTTCATTTCAAAAAGAGACAATTTGATTTCAGTATATTTCCCGGATGCTAGAATTTATCATAAAGAAGATTCTTCTACCGATTACGAATATCCAAAAAGCAGCAAGAAAAGACAGTTTTATTATGCAAATTATATCGATTCTCTTAAAGTATTGATAGAACTAATTAAAAAAGAAAACGAAAAATGAACAAATGCAGAATTTGTGGAAATAAAGATTATAATACAAAGTACAACATAAAAGAAATGCTTCATGGTACTTTTGAAGATTTTGAATACTTTGAATGCAATAATTGTGGATGTCTTCAAATATTAAAATATCCCCATAATATTGAAAAATATTATCCTGAGGATTATCTTTCATTTAAAATTTCAGAAGTTAAATCAGATAATTTTATTATTTCATATTTAAGGAAATTTAAAGCTGGATATCAGATAGGATTAAATAATAATATTTTGGGCTTCATACTGAGTAAGATTTCAAAGGAAAGTTATGAGAAGAAATTATTTCCCGCAAATATTGGATTTGATTCAAAAATACTAGATGTTGGGTCCGGCTTTGGTCGAAGATTAATCTCAATGGCCAAGAAAGGATTCAATAATCTCACGGGAACCGATATCTTTATAAAAGAGAATATAAATTATTCTAATGGGGTTAAAATTTTAAAAACAGAATTATCTGAAATTAATGAAAAATATGATTTTATTATGCTCAATCATGTATTGGAGCACATGCCAAATCAAAAAAAAGTAATAAGTAATTTATATAAACTGTTAAACCCACAAAGTTTTCTAATGGTTAGAATTCCTGTTAAGTCAGAATATATTTGGAAGAATTATAGAGAAAATTGGGTTCAAATTGATGCACCACGTCATTTCTATTTACATACAGAGAGAAGTTTTAGAGAATTAATTAAAAATACTTCGTTTATATTAAAAGAAATTATTTATGATTCTTCAGAATTTCAATTTGTTGGGAGTATTCAGAATCAATCTAACATCTTACTTCGAGGAGAAAATTCTTACTACGTAAATCCTAAAAAATCAATATTCTCAAAAAGACAAATTAGACAATTCAGATCAGAAGCCATAAAACTTAATCAAAAGAATATGGGGGATATGGCATGTTTCTACCTTTTTAAAGGAGAAATCTAAATTTGCTTTTGATGCTAACATAAGACAGCAAAAAATTTATATATTTAAGATTTGTTGTATTTCTTTTTTTATTAGTCAATTATTAAATTGTTTGCACATCGTTTTAACACCAATATTGAAAAAATGAATATCGATATACGATATATTGCAAGATTTAGTTCTTTTATTTACGTAATGTAATGGGCATTATTCAAAAGCAAACCATAAAAGGTTCAATATATTCCTATCTTGGTGTAGGAATGGGTTATTTGAATGTTGTCATTTTAATGCCTCAATTATTTACTACCGAACAAGTAGGCCTTACGCAAATATTATTATCCATATCAGCAATTTTTAGTTTAATTGGAAGCTTAGGATTTAGTGGGGTTATTAATAGATTGTTTCCCTATTTTCGTAACGTAAAAACCGGACATAACGGATTTTCATTCTTGTTGACATTTACAGGACTTTTAGGCTTTTCAACCGTATTGGTTGCCTTTTTTATCTTAAAGCCACATATTGTTGAAGCCAATATAGAAAAATCACCTTTACTGATAGAATATCTATATTTTTTAATCCCCCTTATATTTTTCAGGCTATTTTTTATACTGCTTGATGGTTATAATAAAATATTGCTTGATGCTTTAACTGGTACATTCTGGATGGATTTTGGATATAAAGCATTAAATTTTTTATTCATAGTTCTTTTTTCGTTTGGCATTCTTAATTTCAGACAATATATGTTTGGATTTACCTTTGCAATAAGTTTTCCGGCATTACCGGTTTTGTATAAGTTAATTAAGAAGGGTCATTTTAATCTCCGTCCCCAATTTGACTCATTGAATAATAAAATGTTAAAACAAATTTTTGAAGTTTCAACTTATGGGCTACTTGGGTCTTCTAGCGCAATAATTGTTATTAATATTGACCGGATTATGATTAATGAATATCTGGCACTTGGTGCAACGGGTATTTTTAGCGTTTGTGCACTTTTTGGAACTATAATTAAAATTCCATTCGTATCTCTTAATAAAATTTCCACGGCATTTTTAGCTGAAGCATGGAAGTCAAATAATTTAGCAGAGATCAAAACTATCTATTATAAAAGTACCATCAATCAAATGGCTTTTGCAACATTATTGTTTGTAGGAATTTTCGGAAATATTGATAATATCTTTCGAATTTTACCAAATATTTACGAGCAAGGAAGAAATGTAGTTATTATATATTCTTTAGCTTTTTTAGTTTTGACAGCAGCAGGATCTGGAGGATTTATTATTGGCACTTCTCATAAATACAAAATACAAACATATTTTTCGTTTTTAACTGTATTTTTAACCATTGGCTTCAATATCATTTTTATCCCCTGGCTAGGAATGGATGGAGCTGCTTATGCAACACTTCTAACATATTTACTAAGTGTTATTTTTCGAATTTTATTTTTAAAATTTAACATGAATCTTTTTCCTTTTAGCTATAAGCATCTTTTAATATTAATTATTGGAGCAATAAGTTTTCTTCCGTCATTTTTTATTGAACCTATAGATAATTTAATTTTAGATATTTTTATTAGGAGCTCAATTATTGGGGGAATATTTATACTGCTTATTGTGTCTTTAAATATTTCGGAAGAAATTAATGGGATAATAAAACCATTTATTTCACGCATAATAAAATAAGGATGTTATGATAATTAATAAAGAAATTATCTATTTTTTACTCCGTCAACCACCACTTAAGTTGACCCATTTTATTTTAGACTCTTTTTTTAAAGTATTGAAAGAACATGTCTTTATTCGAAAAGTATCGGAACAGAAAATTGATAATACGCATATCAACATCAGTTTTTCATACCTAAAAAAGGTTTATATAAGCCCCTCTTTTATAAATAAAAAAACTGCTGATTATTTGTTTAAAATGTTCATGGAACACCGGTTTAATCTATTAGGAAGTGGCTGGGTCAAAAACAGCTATAGCAGTACAGGATTAGGAGTAGCGGGACATTTATATAATATGAACCTTCAAATAACTGAATTTGATAAAGCTGGCGAATGGCTTAAATCGGTTCTTTTAAAAAAAAAATTAGATAGTTCAAAACGCATTTGGGCTCATATTTCTGATAAATCGTACTCCCCTATCGATTGGCAAAAAGATTATAAATGTAACTTCAGATGGAATCAAAAGCTCTCGTTTGATAAACAAAGACAACTTACAAAATCAGGTGCCGATATTAAAGTTCCATGGGAGTTAAGCCGCATGCAACATATGCCCCAAATGGCAAGTTTCGCCATTGCATTCCCTGAAATACAAAATGCAGTTCTAAATGAGTTCCGTAATCAAGTTCTCGATTTTATTGCTACAAACCCCATGGGAATGGGTGCAAACTGGAACTGCACGATGGATATTGGTATTAGGGCTGCAAATATTTTGGTGGCTTTCGATCTATTAAAAACTATTGATAAGAATAAAATATTAGATTTAAAATTCCAGCATTTACTTGCAAATGCAATGTATGAGCACGGTAGATTTATTACTTCACATTTGGAGTATAGTATACTAATAACATCAAACCATTATCTATCTAATATATGTGGTTTACTTTTTATTGCATCTTATCTCAACGAATCAGATGAAATAAATTGCTGGTTAGCTTTTTCAGTTCAGGAATTCTTTAATGAATTTGAGAAACAGTTTTACCAAGATGGCAGCAACTTCGAAACTTCCACTTCATACCATAAATTAAGTGGCGAATTAGTGACCTATGGGTTGGCACTAATTAAAGGATTAGGAAAGGATAAAAGAAAAGCATTATATCACTATAAACCAAAATATTGGATTAATAAACCATCGCTAAAAGAGTTAAGGGCGCAACGTTGGAGAAATGGCTTTGAGTTTATAACTTACTTCGAAGCAAAACTTCTAAAAATCTTACAATTTGACGAATCTGTTTCTAAGCCAAATGGAAAAATTATTCAAATTGGCGATAACGATAATGGTAAATTTTTCAGTTTCACTCCAATAGGAACATTATTAACTGCCGTAGCAGCCGAAAAGAAATACAAAAATTTAGCTGGCTATACATCATTTATATCAACTTATGGAGAAACTGTTTACAGCCCATTTTGGGATGAAGACAATCTTAACCACCAGACATTTCAAAACGCAATTAATGGTTTAATTATCAACCCCAATAGTCAACCATCAATTGAATCTACTATTACTAGAAATTTGTGTAATAAGAATCTATTTAAAAAAGATAATTATCTATTATCAGAATTTACAGTGAAACCAATTGACTTATCGAATTTTAATTTCAAGCTGCAAAAAATATTTAAATTTGAAAACTCTATTGATATTTCAAATTTAGAACAACACTTTTATCCTGATTTTGGTCTATTTATTTTGAGAAACAGCAGTATATTTACAGGTATATATACTGGCTCAAGTGTTGCAAATGGATTGGAAAGTCACTCACATAACGACAAATTGAGTGTGTTTTTAACCATTGATGGAATTGATATATTAACCGACCCAGGTACTTATCTTTACACTCCTGACCCAGATGAACGAAATAGATACAGAAGCTCCTTTAGTCATAATGTACCCATCCATAATAATAGTGAACAGGAAGGTTTGGAGAATGGGTTATTTCAACTTATTCGGCATCACAAAACCAACATCACTAAGGTTACACCATCGTCAATTTCTGTTTTCTACAAAAACAAGACTATAAAACACCTTCGTACAATTAAAATAGAATCTGATCAATTTACAATATCAGATTTATCAAACACCCATTTCAGACAGAACTTTATCAGTAAAGAATTTCTCTTTTCAAATGGCTATGGGAAACAATTAAACAAGTGAAAACAGATTATGAAAATACTATATTTAAAGACATTGTATTATTTTGGACAAGCTGGAGGGTTAGTTGGACACACTTCTGGGGTGATAAATTCATTTGCAAAAAAAATAAATCTAAAAGTAGTTAGTAATTCTTTGCTGCCTGAAGTAAAAGGCGAAATTGAGCTTCTTAAGCCAGTTAATTTCTGGATTCTTCCCAAGTTTTTAAATGAATTATTGTTCAATATTAAAATAATTCTAAAGTTAAAGAATTCTTTAGGTAATTACAATTATATTTATCATCGTCATTCGGGCGCTTCATTTGCTGGTGCTTATTTTGCTAATAAGTTTAAAACTCCTCTAATCCTTGAATTCAATTCCTCAGAAATATGGAAATTACAAAATTGGAAATTACAAACAAATAAAAACTTAACAGGAACCTTTTTTGCTGGTCTCTATAAAAAAGGAATAATGCTTCCAATAACTAAAAAGGTGGAGCACTATAATTTAAAAAATGCCCATAAGATAGTAGTTGTTTCCATAGCCCTTAAAGATGTTTTACTAGAAATGGGCATTTCTGAGGAAAAAATAATCGTTTATCCTAATGGAATCGACAGTGAAAAATTTTACCCCGATATTTCAGGCAAAGTAATAAGAAAGAAATATAACATGCAAAATCAGATTGTTGTTGGATTTATTGGAGTATTTGGGGAATGGCATGGTGTTATTGAGATGGCAAAAGCAATTATTGATTATTATAAACTGCCACAAACTATTGGTGTAAAATTTCTTATTATTGGTTCCGGAAAATTGTTCAATACCGTATTCAGCTTAATTAAGAATTCAGGAAATATAGAGAATGTTATTTTTACCGGGATGATCCCTCAAAGTAAGGCACCTGAGTATTTGGCTGCATGCGATATTTTATTATCTCCACACACACCAAACTTAGATGGCTCACCATTTTTTGGAAGCCCAACAAAATTATTTGAGTATATGGCAATGGGTAAATCGATTATTGCAAGCGACCTTTATCAAATAGGTGAAATTCTGGAAAATAAGAAGGATGCTTTATTAGTCACACCTGGAAGCATAGGGGAATTAGTCAAATCTATTCAGGTATTAGTCCATGATAAAAGTTTAAGAGAAAGATTGGGACAAAATGCAAATGAGAAAGTAATTCAAAATTATACTTGGGATGATCATGTTGATAAAATATTATCAGCTTTATAATAAAATATACAGCATCAGCTCGGTTAAAAACTCTGGTTTAGAGTGGGCCGTAATTCGGGAAGCATACACCCATTCCAATTATTTTGCTACTTTTACTTTCCCCAAAAAAACAGAATCATGAACAAACCACTGAATATCTGCTTTATAGGAAGCGGTGCCATCTCAACTGCCATAGGAAATGTTTTATGTAACAAAGAGAAATACAAGGTTTTCTTGTTATCTGTGGAACAGGAAGTTGTTGATTCGATCAGCAATGAACGTATCAACAAAAAGTATTTCCCAAACATATTGTTAAACCCCAATTTGAAGGCTACTTTCGATAAAAATATTTTAAAGAAAGCCGATTTTATTTTTTTAGGGATACCTTCAAATGTTACTGTCAGTTACATTGACGAAAACAAACATTTGATCAATCCTGATGCACTGATTGTTAACTTGGCAAAAGGATTTAGTAGCGAAAGAAAAACCATTCCTCAAAGCCTGTCAAAAATTATCCCCAATCAGATTTTCAGCATGAAAGGGCCTTCGTTTGCACGAGAGATTATTAATAGCATGCCAACAGCTTTGACAGTTGCCTCTAAAAAAGAGAAGGAATTTCCTGTATTTAAAGAGCTCTTTGAGGGGACACATATCTATCTGGATTTCACAACTGATGTTACAGGCGTAGAATTGGCAAGCATCCTCAAAAATATTTATGCAATAATTGTTGGGATCGTGGATGCAAGTTTCGACTCGCCCAACCTTAGGTCGTTGGTACTTACCAATGCCATCAACGAAATGCGCTGTGTAATTTCTAAGTTTGGTGGAAAAGAAGAAACCATGTTCAACTACTGTGGGTTTGGCGATTTTAGCTTAACGGCCCTTAACGACATGAGCCGCAACCGTACACTGGGACTACTTATTGGCAAAGGTTTCTTTACAGATTATATTTCTGAAAAAGTGGTGCTCGAAGGAAAAATAGCTGTCAATATTTTTGTTGAAGAAATTGCAAAGAAAAAGAACATCAAAACAAAAAAACTAATGATCAAGGAATTGTACCATGTTTTTAATGACGAAAAATACGACATGGCCAATTTTGTAAGCAGAATCTTATCTGTTAAAGAATAATCAGTTTTTTAATACTCGTCGATCCATTGTTAATCAGCCGAATAGCATACATGCCTTTAGGTAAAGATGTAGCATCAATTGCAAAACTTTTCGTACTAAAACTTCCAGACAATACTGTTAAACCATTTGGGTTAATAATAGAATACGTTCCAGAAGAAGAGCCTGTTTTACTAAGTTCTACGTTTACGGTTCCCTTTGTCGGGTTTGGGAAAACGTTAAAATAGAGGGGACTGATCGGCTTATTATTTATTGAAGAAGTATTGATAAAAAACAATTCCAATTTCGGCCACAAATCCGGATCTTCATGATCAGAAGAACCAAAAACAAGACTGCGCGTAGGTTTATCATAACTCTCATCTTCCAACCTTAGTAAGAAACCATAATTGTTATCAGCAAAAATATCATTCACCATCTCTGTTACGTCAATATTTAAGAACTGTTGTTTTTCAAAATGTGTGGAAGGCAACACCACCTCATGAATTTCAGTAGTCTCCGGCTGATTATCCCAATAAACTAAATCTTCTGCCCAGGGTTCAATTATTCGCTGAACCAAAAGGTTATTGGCACCACCCAGGGTTGAATGACCATAGTGTACAGAACTATAATTATGAAATAAACTCAACTCTGCCTTGCGCAAAACAAATTCTGGTGGTATTTCAGATAAATCAAATTCGAGCAGGCTTCTTCCAATACCAAATCCGCCAGGATTATAATTCCATACAGATAAAACTAGTGTATTCCTACTACCATTTGGAGTACCATATACAACATTTACGTACGCATCTTTTCCATCTTCTGCCCCTGGCTGTAAAACAACTATCGTATCGTGGTGTACGTTTTGAACATAGGAAATATTGAGTTTTGGTTTTATTTGTTCATTTTCATTATCCACAGAAGCAAAAACCAGGCTTCTGTATGCCAAAACTTCATCAAATAATTTGACCATTATACCATTGGAATTGTCAGGATGATCAACAAAATTCTGGACCATTTTTGTTAAATCAATATTGGTATAATCCTGCTTACTGGAGTCCGGAGCTTCGAGAACAACAGCATTCACAATTGATGTAAGCGGCTGCTCATACCAAATTACAGTATTATCTGCCCAGTCTTCAGCCACACGTAAAATTACCCCCGAATTCTCTCCGCCAATATTTGAATGACCGGTACTATCGTGAAACAAACTTAAAGAAGCAGCTGTGATGATAGACCTTTCCGGAATATCTGATAAATCAAATTTCAACAAAGACCTGCCGAAATTCGGGGTTTCATCCTCAATCCAATGAGAGGACATCAATGTTGGGCCATTCCCATTTGGATCAAATATTTCACTGTTTATATAGGCATCTTCAATTAAATTGCTGCCTATTACTATTTCGGTGGTATCCTGAGCTGATACCAGTACATGAATAAAAGCAATAAATAATACGAGATAAAGTTTCTTATTCATTATTGTGGTTTTTGGGTTTCTTCAAAAATACAGAAAAAAAAACATTTACGTTATAATATTTTCCAATTTAGAAACCTTATTATCAACTGCACACCCCACTAAGTATTTCCAAATACACTGAATCAATGCGTAATAGAACACAGAGCATGTCCCATCTTGGCAGTCAATTCAATTCTTGAATAACTATTAAAATCTGTCTTTTCCATTTCAATAAATCCATTTACTTTGAATTCTTGATAATATTTGGTTACTGCATCAATCATGTCATTCTTCGCATTAAATTCTAGCGTTATTCCACTATTTGTCTCTCTAATAATACGTGCACTATCACCAGTAGTAGTACCTACACAAAGAATAGGCTTCTTCAAAGCCAGATATTCAAATATTTTTCCTGGAACTATACCTGCAACATTAGGTGTATCATTCAAAGGCAGTAACAAAACTATTGAACTAACTGCGCGTTGCAGTACTTCTTTATGTGGTAAATATGATATATGTTCTACCTGACCCAATAGATTATATAAATTCAAGTCTTCAAATACTTGGTGATCAACACTGCCCAACAAAGTGATTTTCAGATTATCTTTAAATCCTTCTATATTTTCTGCAACTACAGAAATTGCTTCCCAAAGTTTATTAGGATTTCTATCTTTGTTAATTGAACCGATATGACATAGCTCAAATTTAACAGAGTTGATTCTATTCAGTGATTTAAAATCGCTTGGATCATAACCATTAGTAATTACTTCAACTCTTTTTGCTCCAAGAATTCTAAAATCGTTAGCCCAGTTCCAACTAACGATTGTCAGTAGATCTGCATTACGAATCACCTTTTGCTCTTTAAGATGGTGACTTCTATCAGCAAATCGGCTTAACAGTAATTTATCATAAAAATCAATATTTGTCCAAGGATCCCTAAAATCAGCAATCCATGGAGTATTCAGAGATTTCTTTATACCAAGAGCAATTAAATGCATACTGTGGGGAGGGCCAGTTGAAACCATTGCATCAACAGGATTATCTGCTAAATATTTCTTGAGAAATTTAACGGACGGTTTTATCCAGAATTTACGAGCATCTGGGATAAAAATATTGCCTCGAATCCACACTGAAAGAGCTTCTGTTAGCTTGGGTTTTTTACTTTCTGACAGAAAACCAGTATTTATTTTTTCAGATTTCTTTTTACCAATAAACCTTTTATAAAATGAATAAGGTTCCCATATTTTAGTCTTAATAATTTCAATATCTTCAGAAACTTCACTTAACAAAGAAGTATCCGACGAGGGCATTTCAGGATTTTCGGGAGTATAAACAACAGGCTCCCAACCAAACTCTCTTAAGTATTTCACAAACTTCAACCATCGTTGAACTCCACTTCCCCCACTTGGTGGCCAATAGTAGGTTATAATAAGTACTCTTTTCAATTTATAAGGTATTATTTATAATGCCGATTTAAAATGTTTAACGCATAATCACTATTTACAATGTAATAATTTATTAATATTAATAAAATTTGCAATAGAACAATCAAGTTATATATTTTCTCACTTCAAAGCCTATTCCTACAACTAACAATAAAATCAAGAGTAATGAGCTTACAAAAGAAATACGTTCACCAATAACATAAATACGCGATTCAAATTTGAACTCTATCTTATGTTCACCAGCAGGAACAGTCAATGCCCTAAGCACATAATTAGCTCGAAAATATGGGACCTGTTTACCGTCAATATATGCATTCCAACCTTCGTTGTAATATATTTCTGAGAAAACAACCAACTGTTCGGTATGTGCATCAAACTGGTAAACCAGGTGGTTCGGCGCATAAGATGTTAAAGAAATGGAAGCGGCACGATCGCTTTTAAAATCTTTGTTCTCCAGTTGTTTTGAGAAGCGTTCATCAACAATTGCTGTTCGTGTCAAATCATACTTCCCTAAAGCAGCAATTTCCTCATCGGCATTGGCTACAAGTTTGAAATTGTCCACCATCCATGCATTACCAAAGGCTGAAGAATTATACAAGGGCTGTGCATCAGGATTATAGATAATATAGCGCGTATTGAGCATTCCTAAAACCTGTTGTTTTTTGAATACATCAAGTATCTTCTCAAAAGTCATTCCTCCGCTAGAAAAGGTGCTTGAGATCATAGCAATTTCAGGATGGATATAATGCTCAATTAAATCCTGATAACGCTGCAATTTCGCTCCATGGTAACCACCAATTGATTTATGAAAATAGGAACAACTGGCATCATTAAAGGTGCTTTTAGTCAAGTCCAATACCCTGAAATTCGGATCTTTATCTTGCAGAATTTGACGATCGGCTGGCATTGGACTAAAAGGAACATCTACTTGCCGTGCCCTGACAAAATTATCATCGTTCAAATATCGTTTGTTCACCATAGCCATGTCGATGAGTACAAGTACCGCTATTCCAACAATTACCCAAGCCTTTTTTATTTTTCCAAATACAAAAGCAAAAATCAACAATGCAGCACCGACAACAAAAAGGAAACTACGCAATGCATCGGCTCTGAAAATAGCAATACGTACATCTTCCAGATTTGACATAAAAAGTGCCACCTGTCCGGCATCCTTTCCTTGCATCATACTGCGAAACTGTGTTTCTTCGTAATCACTAAAAAAACTGAAAAACATTGTGGGAGCAATATAAAAAACCAAGATCAATCCTGCAGTTAAGCCAAGCGAAATGTAGAACACCTTCATGTTTTTGCGAATCAAATCCGGATTTTTAATGATTCTGTCCAAGGCCAAAAATGCCAATATGGGCATTGTCAATTCTGCAATAACTAAAATCATGGAGACTGCCCGAAATTTATTGTAGCCGGGAAAATAATCAATGAATAAATCAGTCAGTGGCATAAAGTTTTTCCCCCAGGCAAGCATGATTGACAGAATTGTTGCTGCAAGTAATGCCCATCGCAAATTTGTATTCACGATGAACAAACCGAGAATAAACAAAAAGACAACGATCACGCCAACATATACAGGGCCTGATGTACCCGGTTGATCGCCCCAATATGCACTTTGCTGTGAAATGTTCTGACGGTAATTTCGGTCAGCTTTCTCAAGCGCTTTTTGTTTACCTATTTGTCCGGATGCACCACCTTTGGCATTGGGTATCATCAGCGACCATGTCTCAGCAATTCCATAACTCCAGGCTGTAATATAATCCTTATCAAGTCCACCTGATTTATTTTCCACTCCTTTTGTTAATTCTGGTTTACCACGTATGGTGTACTTACCATAATTATAGGTTCCCCACAAGATAGTTGTGCTAGTTGCTATCCCAAATAATGCTGCTATAACTAGTATACCACTTGCCTTGGTGAAATGAGTAAATTGTTTTTTAGTTATGGCCTCAATTAGTTTAAAAATACCGTAAATAATAATAATAATCAATAAATAATAAGTTATCTGAAAGTGGTTGGCTTTTATTTCCAATGCAAGAGTTATTGCTGTAATTAGAGCTCCTTGCCAATACTTACCTCGAAAAGTAAGAATAATACCTGCTAATACAGGAGCCATATAACCAATTGCACGTGCTTTTGAGGAATGTCCCGCACCTATAATTATAAAAAAATATGATGAAAGCGCAAATGCTATTGAAGCAATAAGTGCAACCCATGGGTCAACCTTAAGCACAAGCATTAATACGAAGAAGCCAAGAAAATATAGAATGACATGACTAGCCGGAGAAGGCAGCCATAACGATGCAGCATTGTATAAATAAGTAGTTAGATTTCCAGGATAACTGACCGAAATCTGCCATGCAGGCATACCTCCAAACATCGAATTAGTCCATAAGGCCTCTTCTCCAGTAGCAATGCGGTGGTCTGCAATTTCTTTCTTCATCCCTCTCCACATATCATTATCGTGCTGCTTGAGTTTTTTACCTTCTAACACCGGTGAAAAATACACCAAAGTAATCGCCAGGAAAACAACAATGGCTACAAGGTAGGGCGTTAATTTTTTTAACAAACTTTTATCCATGCGTTTAAATAATTGTAGTTTCTATTAATTTCAAAAGGTCGTTTTATTGTTTCAGAATAGTGGTTACGAGTTTTAGGTTTCAAATTTCAAATTTAATTTTTTCTAACTTTCATCCTCTACATCTTCCTCAAATTCAACATATTCCCCAAATCCTTCATCCTTTTTTTGTTCTTTTTCCGGAGGAACATTTATTTCTACTTCCCCCTCTTTTTTTCCTTGTCCAAACCCCTGCTGCTGATTGTATGCCTGATTGAATTTCTCCTGTTGTTTTTTCATAAACCTTCCTAACAACCAAGGCATAGCATAGCGCAAGAATAGCCTAAAGCCATAGGCTAGCAGAAAAAAAATAAAAATGAACCAAAGGAAATAATTCATTGAATTGAGCCTATTAAAAATAATCTATTGCGAAAGTATTATTTTTCACCAAATACCGGGATGTACAAACTAAAAAAGGAGGCATGTATCCATACCTCCCCTGCTATTTTATAAAAAGTAAAAAATAGAAAAGCCTACTTGCGTTCGTCAGAAACGGTGAGTCTCTTTCTTCCTTTTGACCTTCTTCTCTTCAGCACTTTACGTCCGTTTACAGTTGACATGCGGTCGCGGAAACCGTGCTTATTCTTTCTTTTTCTTACCGATGGTTGAAATGTTCTTTTTGGCATCGCTTATAATTTTTTTTGGAGTGCAAAAATAGACTTTTTTTTGAATGCAAATAAACTTTTCAAAAAAATCTAATCCAAAAGGTCAAAAAATAACCTTTTGGATTAGTGAATCTATTTCTTTGGAGCGTTTTTTAATGTCTCAACAAGGTAATCCCAGAACAGATTTACTGTATCAATCTTTACCATCTCATCGGGTGAGTGTGGGTTGCGGATAGTAGGCCCGAAAGAAATCATGTCCCAGTTTGTGTAGGTTGCACCAAGGATACCACATTCCAATCCTGCATGAATAACTTTAACAGCCGGAATTTTTCCAAACTTATTGTTATAAACATCCTTCATTTCTTTTAAGATAGTAGAATTTGGATTTGGCTGCCATCCCGGATATTCTCCTGCACTGGCAGCTTTACCATTCGCAGCTTCAAAAGCAGCTCTAACATCAGTAGACAATTTATCACGTTCTGCATCAATAAGACTACGTTGAAGACTGGCAATTTCAATTTTCTTACCATCAGACTTTACAATGGCAAGGTTGGTTGATGTTTCGGTAACACCTTCAAAATCTTTGCTCATTGCAATTACACCATTGGGGCATCCGGCAACAGCGGCAAAAAGATTGGATTGTGTTTTTTCGTCAAAAAGATTTTTTGCTGCATCAGTTGTTTCAACGACAACCATCAAACCAGGGTCAGCATCGGTAAATTCATCTTTTGCAATTTCTTCAAATTCAGTAACAAATTGTTCGAAATCGGATTTATTATCTTCAGGAACAACAGCAGTCACAAATGACTCGCGAGGGATAGCATTTCTTAGGCTTCCACCATTGATTTCAGCAACACGCAATCCATACTTTTCAGCAGCCTTCATCAAAAATACATTCATGATTTTATTGGCATTGCCACGTCCGAGGTTAATATCAAGACCGGAGTGACCACCTTTCAAACCCTTAACGGTAATCTGGTAAGTTACCATTCCTTCAGGAACTGCTTCTGCAGTATATTCCCAAACGCCCGTAGAATCAACACCGCCAGCACAACCAATGTACAATTCGCCTTCGTCTTCCGAGTCCAGGTTTAACAGGATATCACCATCAAGCACACCGGCTTTCAGGTTTTCAGCACCAGTCATTCCGGTTTCTTCGTCCATGGTAATCAGCACTTCAACAGGACCATGAACAAGGTCAGTTGCTTCAAGTACTGCCATTCCAGCAGCAACACCCATCCCGTTGTCGGCACCAAGTGTAGTCCCTTTTGCAGTTACCCAATCGCCATCAATGTATGCATCGATAGGATCTTTTTCAAAATCGTGCTCGGTATCAGAATTTTTCTGGGGAACCATGTCCATATGTCCCTGGAGGATGATGCCTTTACGGTCTTCCATTCCTTCGGTAGCCGGCTTTTTGATAATAACATTACCAATTTCATCGACTATGGTTTCCAGTTTCAGGTCTTCACCAAATTTCTTTAAATATGCCCTTACTTTTTCTTCTTTTTTTGATGGGCGTGGGATTTGTGTCAACTCATAAAAGTTTTTCCAAATCGATTCGGGTTTTAATTTTAAGATGTCTTTTGCCATTATTCTATATTTTAGTTTTATTATTAATCTTGAATATTCGGAAGTTCCAATCCATATCCTTTTTTCTTGTCTTCGAGTTTCAGCAAATAGGCTACAAATACGGCCAAAATACCAAACATTGCAAATATCATCATTGGAATAGTATAATTATAGGAGACTTCTTCTCCAGCTGCTTTTGCTGCCGCAACCCCCGGATTAGTTTTATCAAGCACAATACCAATGAGCAATGGAACACCCATTAATCCCCAGTTTTGTATCCAGAAAATTAAGGAAAAGGCCGTACCCAATTGTTTTTCGGGGATAATTTTAGCGACTGATGGCCACATAGCCGATGGAACAAGTGATAATGCAACACCGAGTAAAAGAACAAGAACAACAGCAACTAGCCAGAAATTAACAAAGGGTAAAGAGAAGATGCCATGAATAACAACAAGCATAAACGATCCAATAATCATCATTGTTGCACCTTTACCCTTTTTATCATAAATACTTCCAAATAAAGGTGTTAGAAAAAGTGTTCCCAGGGGAAGTAAACTCGGAATAAGTCCGGCCAGATCTTGGGTAACCTCATACTTATTTACCATCAAATCGGCAGCATATTTAAGGAAAGGGAAAACGGAGGAATAGAATAAAACACAAAGAAAGGCAATCAGCCAAAATCCTTTGTTTTTCATGATAAGGCCAATATCACTGAATTTAAATTCATCTTCCGAAGCAGCGTTATTGTTTGTTGCCACAGATGCATCCAGTTTTTTATCCATGAAAGTATAAAGAAAGAATGCGATAAAACCAATAACAAGCAGTACCAGCGTAAACGCTATGGGTGCCGAAATAGAATTATTAAAATAAGTTGCAATTGGTACTGGAGCCGCCATTGCAAGTAAAGTACCCATGCGTGCTACTGCCATTTGCATACCCATGGCAAGCGCCATTTCGTGCCCTTTAAACCATTTGACAATAATTTTTGAAACCGTAATACCTGCTATTTCAACACCTACTCCAAAAATGGCAAATCCACCGGCAGCAATTGCTACCTGCATTCTTAAACCAAAAATCATTGCATCGGGGGCAAATGTTGTCGATATTGCATAATACTTAATCCCAGCACCCAACACCATAATTCCGGAAGCCATCAAACCAGTAAACCTTACCCCCATTTTATCAAGGATAATTCCACCGAAAATAAGCAAGAGGAAAAATACATTTAACCAACCATAGGCACTTGTGAAAATGCCATATTCAGTACT
>Ga0164315_10000612_pt1 | contig 25319 bp, 39 predicted proteins | sample GuaBasSedimGuay6_FD_113737 | JGI IMG/M metagenome (GOLD analysis project Ga0164315, IMG submission 113737) | Subseafloor sediment microbial communities from Guaymas Basin, Gulf of California, Mexico - Guay6, Core 4569-2, 0-3 cm | ecosystem: Environmental > Aquatic > Marine > Hydrothermal vents... | reverse complement strand
TGAGCCTTACCCCTCGACTTGCATGTATTAGGCCTGCCGCTAGCGTTCATCCTGAGCCAGGATCAAACTCTTCGTTGTATAAAGTGTTTTAAAAAAAATATACTTTCAAGATCCTGGCAAAAAATTCAACTTCAAAATTGACTCCCGTTTGTTCTTGACCTTCCTAAGAAAATCTTAAACCAACAGGGGCTTTTTGTGCTTCCTGTACTTGGTTTGGTTTCATTATGTCTATGAACGTGTCCGCATAATGCGAACTTTCTTTAATCGTTTTCCCTGCAAAGGGACGGCAAAAGTAATACTCTTTTTTTAACTGCCAAATGTTTTTTGAGAAAAAAGCGGGAAATAATTAATTTAATTTTTTTATTGTTGATTTTCAGTTAGATGTGATTGAAAAAAGTTTGAAAATAATTTCAATAATTGTATAAACTTTCTTTTCTTGGTAGCCAAGCTACTATATAAAATCTGCCAAATGAAAAGCCCATTAAATAATTGACGTTTCTGAGTGCTAAAAAAGAAAAAAGTAGCCCAAATGGACTACTTTCTATATAAATAAAATCTATTCCTTATTTTAAGAACCTGAATCCTTTGCCAAAATAGCTGGCGGTGTCTCCTAAGATTTCTTCGATGCGCATCAACTGGTTGTATTTGGCTATGCGGTCAGTCCTGCTTGCCGAACCTGTTTTAATTTGCCCTGTATTTAAAGCAACCGCCAAGTCAGCAATTGTAACATCCTCGGTTTCGCCAGAACGGTGACTGATTACAGAAGTGTAACCCGCCCTTGTTGCCATATCAACAGCATCTATTGTTTCGGTGAGTGTGCCGATCTGGTTTACTTTTATCAAAATAGAATTTGCAATGCCTTTGTCGATTCCTTCTTTTAACCGTTTTGTATTGGTTACAAACAAATCATCACCAACAATCTGAATTCTATCACCCATTTTGTCAGTCATTTTCTTCCATCCATCCCAGTCATCTTCGGCCATTCCATCTTCGATTGAGAGAATAGGATATTTCTTGGTCCAGTTATCCCAGTAATCAACCATTTCGGCAGGTGTTAATTTATCGCCGGTTGACCATTTCAGGTGATAGACATTTTCGTCAGCAAGATAATATTCGGATGACGCAGGATCGAGGGCGATGTAAATATCTTCGCCAGGTATGTAGCCCGCATTATTAATAGCCTCTAAAACTACCTTAATGGCTTCTTCGTTGGATTTTAAGTTTGGTGCAAAACCACCCTCATCGCCAACATTGGTTGAATGGCCTGATTTTTTCAATACTGCTTTCAGGTTATGAAATACTTCGGCACCCATTTGAACGGCATGACTGAAGTTATCAGCACCCACCGGCATAATCATAAATTCCTGAAAATCGATGCTGTTATCGGCATGGGAACCCCCATTTAGAATATTCATCATAGGGACTGGTAACATCTTTGCATTTACACCACCAATGTAGCGGAACAAATACTGATTGGTTTCCTGTGCGCCGGCATGGGCAATGGCCAGCGAAACACCAAGAATGGCGTTGGCACCTATTTTGGCTTTGTTAGGTGTTCCATCGATTTCAAGCATTCGCTTATCGATATCAACCTGATCGGTTACATAATAACCCCGGAGTTCTTCTGCGAGCACTTCGTTTACATTTTGTACTGCATTCAGCACACCTTTACCGAGAAAGACCCCTTTGTCGCCGTCTCTTAACTCAACAGCTTCGTGAACACCGGTTGAAGCACCGGATGGAACTGCTGCTCTTCCTATAATACCGTTTTCAGTATAAACATCAACTTCGATAGTTGGGTTACCTCTTGAATCGAGGATTTGTCGTGCATGAATATTTGTTATTAAACTCATTGTATTTTTTTTGAAATGATTGGCGAAGATAATTAAATTTTTCGGGCAGAAAAAACCACAAACAAAAAAAGGATGAAAGCCTCGGCCCTCATCCTTCTATTATATGGTTAAAGAAAAATCTACTTTTCCTTTTTATCATCGCCAGCTTTTACTTCTGGCTTCTTCTCAACTTTCGTTTCTTCCTTCACTTCAGCTTTAACTTCTTCACTTTTCGTTTCTTCAACTTTTGCAGTATGTGTTTCTGCAACAGCAGTATCAGCTGCCTTCTTCTTTGCACCACCACGACGACGAGTCGTTTTCTTTTTCTTGGCACCTTTTTCAGTAAGCAAGTGCTCGTTGTAATCAACCAGCTCGATCATGGCCATCTCAGCGTTGTCACCTAGGCGTTTCCCCAATTTGATAACACGAGTGTATCCACCCGGACGGTCGGCAATTTTTCCTGAAATTTCCCTAAACAATTCTGTTACTGCAAACTTATTTTGCAAATAACTGAACACAACCCTTCTTGAGTGAGTGGTATCCTCTTTTGCTTTAGTCAGCAAAGGCTCAACATAAACACGGAGTGCTTTGGCTTTTGCAACAGTAGTGCTTATTCTTTTATGTAAAATCAGGGAAGATGCCATATTTGACAACATCGCTTTTCGATGCGAACTGGTCCTTCCCAGATGATTAAAACTCTTTCTGTGTCTCATCTCACTTAATCCTTATCTAATTTATATTTTGCTACATTCATGCCAAATTCGAGGCCTTTTGTTTCAACCAATTGGTCCAATTCGGCCAGTGATTTTTTACCAAAATTCCTGAATTTTAGCAGATCGTTTCTATTGTAGGCGACCAAATCACCCAATGCATCAACATCGGCAGCTTTCAAACAGTTAAGCGCCCTAACGGAAAGATCCATATCCACTAAACGTGTTTTTAGCAACTGACGAATATGCAAGGTGTTTTCATCAAACTCTTCTGTTACTGATTTTTCTTCAGTCTCTAAAGTTATTTTCTCATCGGAGAATAACATAAAGTGATGAATTAAAATAGTAGCTGCTTCTTTCAATGCTTCTTTTGGATGAATTGAACCATCGGTTTCAAGATCGAGTACCAATTTTTCGTAGTCTGTTTTTTGCTCAACCCTATAATCTTCCACCTTGAACTTTACATTCTTTATGGGGGTATGAATAGAATCGATAGCAATAGTTCCTACAGGAGCATTGATGTCTTTATTTTCATCAGCAGGCACATAACCACGTCCTTTGCTGATGGTCAATTCCATACTCAGTTTTACCGAAGGATCGAGTTTACAAATAAGCTCTTCAGAATTCAAAACCTGAAAAACAGAAAGGAATTTGTTAATGTCTCCTGCTTTAAAAGTATCCTGATCACCAATAACGATGTTCACCTTTTCGGTTGCTTCGTCCTGGATTTGTTGTTTGAACCGTACTTTTTTCAGATTCAGTACAATCTCGGTTACATCTTCAACAACGCCTTCGATTGTTGAGAATTCGTGTACAATACCATCAATCCTGATATTGGTGATGGCAAATCCTTCGAGCGAAGAAAGCAGTATTCTACGCAGGGCATTGCCAATAGTCATGCCGAAACCGGGTTCGAGCGGACGAAATTCAAATGAGCCATTGAATTCATTGGCTTCATTCATTATTACCTTATCGGGTTTTTGAAATGCTAATATTGCCATGTTATTCCTTTAGTTTAAGATTTCAGATACTCAATTTCTATTATTTCGAGTACAATTCAACAATCAATTGTTCTTTAATATTCTCAGGGATTTCATCGCGAGAGGGGAAATTCAGGAATTTTCCGTTCATTTTTTCGGTGTCCCACTCTATCCATGAAAATGCTTTACGCGAGGTTTCTAAAGACTCAGTAATTACCAAAAGGCTTTTTGATTTTTCGCGTACTCCCACAACATCACCTTCGCGTAATGTGTAAGACGGAATGTTGACAATATTACCATTAACGGTAATGTGCCTGTGCGAAACCAATTGGCGCGCACCTGATCTTGTTGGAGACAATCCCATCCTGAAAACAACGTTATCCAAACGTGCCTCGATAAGTTGGAGCAGGTTTTCACCTGTAATACCCTTCTTGCGGGATGCTTTTGCAAATACATTACGGAACTGTTTTTCCAGAATACCATAAGTGTATTTTGCTTTTTGTTTCTCCTTCAACTGAATACCATATTCAGATTCTTTTTTTCTTCTCCTGGAATTTCCATGCTGTCCCGGGGGGAAATTTTTCTTTTCCAGAAATTTATCGGGTCCGAAAATTGGATCACCAAACTTTCGTGCAATTTTTGACTTTGGACCTGTATATCTTGCCATAACTAATTAATTTGTCAATTTAAATTTCAGTTTAATTACACCCGTCTTCTTTTGGGAGGCCTGCAACCATTGTGCGGCATTGGTGTAACATCAACTATTTCGTTTACCTGGATACCTGAAGAATGAATAGTACGGATTGCCGACTCTCTTCCGTTTCCGGGCCCCTTTACAAATACTTTTACTTTACGTAGACCCAAATCATAAGCAACTTTTGCACAATCTTCGGCTGCCATTTGTGCTGCATAAGGTGTATTTTTCTTTGAGCCCCTGAATCCCATTTTTCCTGATGATGACCAGGAAATAACTTGTCCGGATTCATTTGTCAGCGAAATAATAATATTATTGAAAGAAGCCTTTACATAAGCTCTTCCTATTGGGTCAACTTTAACAACCCTTTTTGATCCTCTGGTTTTTTTTGCCATCGTTTTATCTATTTACTATTTAACAGCCATCTTTTTGTTGGCAACAGTTTTCTTACGGCCTTTGCGTGTACGGGCATTGTTCTTTGTATGTTGTCCGCGTACAGGTAACCCAATACGGTGACGGATGCCACGGTAGCTTCCAATGTCCATTAAACGCTTAATGTTCATTTGGGTTTCTGAACGCAGTTCACCTTCTACTGTCATGGTATCGCTAATAATAGTACGAATCCGGTTCTGCTCCTCATCCGTCCAGTCCTGTGCTTTTTTATCCCAGCTAATTTCAGCTTGGGCCAAGATGGTTTGTGCATTACTTCTTCCGATTCCATAAATATAGGTCAAAGCAATTTCACCTCTCTTGTTATCGGGAATATCAACTCCAGCAATTCTAGCCATAATTCTCTTTTTTTTACTATGTTATTAACCTTGACGTTGTTTAAACTTTGGATTCTTTTTATTAATCACAAACAACCTTCCTTTTCGACGGACTATTTTGTCTTCAGGTGTTCTTTTTTTTATAGATGCTCTTGTCTTCATCGTGCAATTATTTGTATCTGAACGTTATTCTTCCTTTTGATAAATCGTAAGGTGACATTTCAAGTTTGACCCTGTCGCCGGGTAAAATTTTAATATAATGCATTCTCATTTTACCCGATATATGTGCAATAATGTTGTGGCCGTTTTCCAGCTCAACGCGAAACATTGCGTTTCCCAATGACTCGACTACTGTTCCATCTTGCTCTATCGACTGTTGTTTGGCCATGCGTTTTTTGTTATGTAAGACGCATTGCAATGCGTCTTTACTTCTATTGATTTTTATTATTTAATACTTCTTCAATATATTCAAATGTTGACAAAATATCTGCTTTTCCGTTCCGTACTGCAATATCGTGTTCAAAGTGTGCCGATGGTTTTGCATCAGCAGTTCGGATTGTCCAGCCATCTTTATCCTGAAAAACTTCTTTTACACCCATGTTTACCATGGGTTCGATGGCGAGGCACATCCCCGACTTTAACTTTATTCCCGATCCCCTTCTTCCGTAGTTTGGCACTTCAGGCTTTTCGTGTAAGTTTCTTCCTACTCCATGCCCTACTAAATCTCTCACCACCGAATAGCCAAAACTTTCTACATGCTTTTGAACGGCACTTCCAATATCGCCAATTCTTTTTCCGACGACCGCCTGCTCAATGGCAAGATAAAGTGATTCTTTTGTGCGTTTCAGTAATTGAAGTATTTTTTCATCCACTTCGCCAACTGCAAAAGTATAAGCCGAATCACCATAAAACTCATTCATCAGCGTGCCACAATCAACAGAAACGATGTCCCCATCTTTCAAGACTGTTTCTCCGGGTATTCCATGAACCACCACATCGTTAACTGAGATGCAAAGTGTGGCAGGAAATCCACCGTAACCTTTAAAGCCTGGTATTGCACCATTGTCGCGGATGAAGGTTTCGGCAACCTTATCCAATTCGATGGTTGTAATGCCGGGCCTGATTAATTTGGCTACTTCGGCTAAAGTTTTTCCAACAAGTAAAGAACTCTGTCGTTGTATTTCTATTTCGTCGTCTGTCTTTAGATAAATCATCCGATAAAATAAAATTACATACTAAATGATGACCTTCCTTTGATCCGTCCCGACTTGGTAAGACCATCATAATGGCGCATCAATAAATAACTTTCAATTTGTTGCAATGTATCCAAAACTACACCTACAAGAATCAATAATGATGTTCCTCCATAAAACTGGGCGAATCCGCTATTCACACCGGCAATCATTGCAAAAGCTGGCATAATGGCAACAAACCCCAGGAAGAATGATCCGGGCAAAGTAATTCTAGACAAAATATTATCAAGATATTCGGCTGTTTTCTTACCCGGTTTTACACCAGGGATAAATCCGCCGTTTTTCTTCAAGTCATCAGCCATTTGATTTGGATTGATAGTAATGGCTGTATAAAAATAGGTGAACAGGATAATCATCACGAAGAACGTGAAGTTATACCAAAATCCGGTGAAATCAGAAAATGCTGCTGCAAATCCTGAAAGGCTTTCCGAATCAGCAAATCCAACCAGCGTAATGGGCAAGAACATAATAGCCTGCGCAAAGATAATCGGCATAACACCTGCTGAGTTTACTTTCAAAGGCAAGTACTGACGAACACCTCCGTACTGTTTGTTTCCAACTATCCGCTTTGCGTATTGTACCGGCACCCTTCTGGTTCCCTGCACAAGTAATATTGTAAACAGAATAACAAACATCAGGATAACAAGTTCGACCATGAAATACACAAGGCCTCCACCTGATGATTCCATTTTTGAAGCAAATTCCTGTACCAGTGACATTGGCAGACGGGCGATAATACCAATCATAATGATGAGGGAAATACCGTTACCAATTCCTTTGTCGGTAATTTTCTCACCCAACCACATCACGAAAAGTGTTCCTGAAATCAGGATGATGGTTGAGGAAATAAAGAAAAATATCGGGGGGCTGGTTGCTGCCGCGCTAAATGGTGTAATGGCCTGTGCTGGCACCATTGAAACCAAATTGGCGATGTAGGCTGGAGCCTGCATAGCTACAATTGCTACTGTAAGATAACGTGTAATCTGGTTGATTTTTCTTCTGCCGCTTTCACCTTCGCGCTGTAAACGTTGGAAGTATGGAATAGCCATTCCCAAAAGCTGAATTACAATAGATGCAGAAATATAAGGCATAATACCCAAAGCAAATATTGAAGCGTTAGAAAAGGCTCCTCCTGAGAACATGTTCAACAGTCCCATTAATCCATCCTGACCTTGCTGCTGCATATTGGAAAGCTGGGCAGGGTCAACACCGGGCAACGTAATGTAAGATCCTAATCGATAAATCAGAATAATACCCAAAGTGTAGAGAATCCTATTCCTGAGTTCCTCTATTTTATAGATGTTCCTTATGGTTTCGATTAACTTCTTCATTCAATTTTAAATTTTTGTGGCGTTACCACCTTGTGCTTCAATGGCTGCAATTGCAGATTTTGTAAAAGCGTGTGCTGAAACATTCAGTTTTGCTTTTAATTCACCATCTCCCAATATTTTAACAAGATCTCTTTTTGTTACCAAGCCATTCTCAATTAACACTTCCAAGTTAATTTCCGAAACTTTTTTGTTGTCGTCAACCAAAGCCTGGAGAGTTCCAATGTTAATTGGCTTGTATTCCTTGCGGTTGATATTTTTAAAACCAAACTTGGGAACCCGGCGATACAATGGCATCTGGCCACCTTCAAAGCCTATCTTGCGCTTATAACCTGAGCGACTCTGTGCACCTTTGTGTCCTTTCGTGGCTGTTCCACCACGACCTGAACCTTGTCCACGTCCTATTCGCTTTTTATTTTTTACAGAACCTTCTGCAGGTTTAAGATTACTTAAATCCATTTCTTCGATTGTTTAAATTTCTTCTACCTTCAACAAATGTTTCACTTTCTCAATCATTCCAAGAACCTGTGGTGTTGCCACGTGCTCTTTGGGCCTATTCAGTTTTTTAATACCAAGGGCCGTTATTGTTAACTTCTGACGGTTTGGCCTGTTGATTGCACTTCTAACCTGTGTTATTCTAACTTTTTTCATCTTCTTCAAAAAATTATCCATTAAAAACAGTATCCAAATCAACTCCACGAACTTGTGCAATCGTAAAAGGATCACGCATTTTCGATAAAGCATCAATAGTGGCTTTTACAACAGAGTGTGGATTTGAAGAACCTTTTGACTTTGCCAAAACATCTTTTACACCAACACTATCAAGTACGGCACGCATGGCACCACCGGCAATAACCCCGGTACCTGGTGTAGCCGGTTGAATATAAACTTTGGCTCCACTGTATTTTCCATACTGCTGGTGTGGCAATGTGCCTTTTAATACGGGCACCCTGATCAGGTGTTTCTTAGCATCATCAATTCCTTTAGCAATAGCCGCAGTTACCTCTTTTGCTTTTCCCAGTCCATAACCAACAACTCCGTTTTCGTTACCAACCACAACAATGGCTGAGAAGCTGAATGTCCGTCCACCTTTTGTAACCTTAGTTACCCTTTGGATACTTACCAGCCTGTCTTTAAATTCGATTTCGCTGGATTTAACTCTCTTTACGTTTGCGTTTGCCATGATTCTTTAAAATTTAAGTCCTCCTTTACGGGCAGCTTCGGCAAGTGATTTCACCCTACCATGATACAAATAACCATTTCTATCGAAAACAACATTAGAAACACCGGCTGCTTTCGCTTTCTCGGCAACAAGACCTCCCACTTTTTGGGCTTGTTCAATCTTGTTCATTTTACTGTCTTCGATTGCTTTCTCTCTTGAAGAAGCTGAAACAAGTGTTTGGCTGTTCGCATCGTCGATTAGCTGAACATAGATTTGTTTGTTACTTCTAAAAATGGTCATACGAGGCCTGTCAGAAGTTCCGTTCACAGTTTTTCTGATCCTCATTTTGATCCTTTTCCTGCGATATACTTTTTTATTCTTTATTCCCATTGCTTTCGGGTTTTTCCTGTTTAATAATTATTTCTCAGCGGCTGCTTTACCTGGTTTCTTACGCAGTTCTTCGCCCTGGAATTTTATACCTTTACCTTTATAAGGTTCAGGTTTACGGAGCGAACGAATTTTTGCAGCTACCTGTCCGATCAATTGCTTATCAATTGAGCTTAATTTAATCAAAGGATTTTTCCCCCTTTCGGTAACTGTTTCTATCTTCACCTCCGGTGGGAGTTCCATATAAATATGGTGCGAATATCCTAACGAAAGGTCTAACAACTGTCCTTTGGCTTCGGCTTTATAACCAACACCCACCAATTCCTGAACGGTGTTATATCCTTTAGATACACCTGTTACCATATTATGAATGAGCACACGGTAAAGTCCATGTTTTGACTTGTGATCTTTGCTATCGGTAGCGCGGTTTACAAGCACTCGACCATCCTCAAGTTTTACTTCTATGGCAGGGTCAACTAATTGCTGCAACTCACCGAGTTTTCCTTTTACTTTCACCATATTGGTGTCGGTAACAGTAATCTCTACTCCTTCCGGGATTGCTATCGGTAATTTTCCTATTCGTGACATCGATCTTCCTCCTAAATTAACTTACGTAACAAATTACTTCGCCACCAACATTTAATTTCCTGGCCTCTTTATCGGTTATTAAACCTACTGAGGTTGAAAGAATGGCGATTCCAAGTCCGTTCAATACCCTGGGCAATTCGTTTGCATTTACATATTTACGCAAGCCCGGACGTGAAACACGTTCAAGGCTATTCAATGCCGGCATTTTGGTTACCGGATCGTATTTCAATGCAATCTTGATTGTACCTTGTGCTGTATTGTCTTCGAACTTATAGTTCAAAATGTACCCTTTTTCAAAAAGGATTTTTGTCATATTCTTTTTAAGGTTAGAAGCAGGAATTTCCACCATACGGTGTTTAACTGCGACAGCGTTTCTAACTCTTGTCAAATAATCTGCAATTGGATCAGTATTCATCTGAATTATTTTTTTACTTATTATTTGTTACCAACTGGTCTTTTTAATTCCAGGGATTAATCCGTTCAGTGCCAATTCGCGAAAATTGATACGCGATACACCGAATTGTCTCATATAACCTTTTGGACGACCTGATAACTGGCAACGGTTATGCAAACGTACTGGTGAAGCATTTTTTGGCAATTTCTGAAGTCCTTCGTAATCTCCGGCTTCTTTTAATGCGGCACGTTTGGCAGCATATTTTTCTACCATTTTTTGTCTTTTCCGCTCACGCGCTTTCATTGACTCTTTTGCCATGGCTTATTGTTTTTTTTGATTTTTAAAAGGTAATCCGAAGGCTTTCAGTAAAGCAAATCCCTCACGGTCGGTTCTGGCTGTTGTTACCATCGTAATATCCATTCCGTTTACGTTGCTTACTTTATCGATGTTTATCTCAGGAAAAATCAGCTGCTCGGTTATACCAAAAGTATAATTTCCGCGTCCGTCAAATCCTTTGTCGTTAATTCCCCTGAAGTCACGTACACGGGGTAGCGCAACCGACACAAGTCTGTCAAGAAATTCGTACATCTTTTCTCCGCGTAATGTTACACGAACACCGATGGCATTTCCTTTTCTCAGTTTAAAGTTAGAAACATCGTGCCTTGAAATCGTCGGTACCGCTTTCTGACCTGTAATAGAAGTCATTTCAGTAATGCCAAGATCGATCAGTTTTTTATCAGTAAGAGCAGCACTTATTCCCTGGTTAATTGATATCTTAGTCAATTTGGGAACCTGCATTACGGATTTGTAATCCAGTTCTTTTACCAATGCAGGAACAATTTCCTCAAGGTATTTTTTTCTTAGTCTGGGTGTCTTTTCCATTACTTAATCACCTCCCCTGTTTTTATTGAATAACGAACCGAATTTCCGGTTTTTTCATCTTTCTTTCTTCCAACCCTTGTCGCTTTACCTGATTTTTCGATAAGCATCAGGTTAGATACATGAACCGGGGCCTCCTGTTTCACAATGCCACCTTTAGGATCGTCGGCATTGGGCTTGGTGTGCTTCGAAATCATGTTCACACCTTCAACAATGGCTCTACTCTTCTCCACATCAACAATCAGCACTCTACCCGATTGTCCTTTGTTGTTTCCGGCAATCACCATTACGTTATCACCTTTTTTTATATGCATCTTAGCCATAAAAAATCTTTTTTAAATATTAAAGCACCTCTGGTGCAAGTGATACAATTTTCATATACTGTTTTTCGCGCAACTCGCGGGCTACCGGGCCAAAAATACGTGTACCCAACATTTCGCCATTTGCATTTAACAGTACCACTGCATTGTCATCGAACCGGATGTAAGATCCGTCATTTCTTCTTACTTCTTTTCTGGTTCTAACTACAACTGCTTTGGTAACTGTACCTTTTTTTACATTACTTGCAGGTATTGCATTTTTTATAGTAACTACAATTTCGTCACCAATAGAAGCGTAACGTCTTCCTGTTCCGCCAAGCACCCGGATACAGAGCACCTCTTTGGCGCCACTGTTATCGGCTACTGCTAATCTTGATTCCTGTTGTACCATGGTTATTTAGCTCTTTCAATGATTTCTACTAATCTCCAATTCTTGTTCTTGCTCAATGGCTTTGTTTCCATAATACGAACAGTATCACCAATATTGCAATCATTTTTTTCATCATGTGCAATAAATTTATTGGATTTCTTGATGAATTTTCCGTAAACAGCATGCCTCATGCGGCGCTCAATTTGAACAACAATGGACTTGTCCATTTTATCACTGACAACCAGTCCTGTTCTCTCTTTTCTTAAATTTCTTTTTTCCATCGTACTGTTTACTTAGTGTTTTCGTTTTCAATTGCTCTTTTCCTCAATTCGGTCTCTAATCTTGCAATTGTCTTTTTATTATCACTTATTTGATGTGGGTTTTCGAGTGGCGAAACAGCATGGTTCATTCTCAGTTTGGTGAGGTGTTTTCTTTCCTCTTCCAGTCTGTCATTAATATCAGCTGTGCTCAACTCTTTTATCACTTCCTGTTTCATCGCTTAAACAATTTCTTCTGTATAATCTCTTCTAACAATAAACCTGGTTTTAACAGGTAACTTTTGTGCTGCAAGCCTCATGGCTTCTTTTGCAACTGCCAACGGAACGCCTTCTGCCTCGAACATGATACGTCCCGGTGTAACACGTGCTACAAAATATTCAGGGGCACCTTTACCTTTACCCATACGAACCTCAGCAGGTTTTTTGGTAACAGGTTTGTCAGGAAAAATCCTAATCCAAAGTTGTCCTTCACGTTTCATAAAACGGGTAACAGCCTGACGGGCTGCCTCTATCTGGCGACCTGTTATCCAGGCTTCCTGCAATGTTTTTATTCCGAACGATCCAAAAGCCAACTGATGGCCACGGCTTGTATTGCCTTTCATCCGGCCTTTCTGTTGCTTTCTGAATTTAGTTTTCTTGGGTTGTAACATGCCTATTCTAATTAAAATATTTACAATTCAAGCTCCTTATTATCTTCTTCTTCTTGGTCTGTTGCTTCCTCCGCCTCTTGGGCCTGAATGCCTTTGTTTCGATTTGGCATCTGAAGATGATATAACCAAATCGGGACGACCATAAATCTCGCCTTTAAAAATCCAGACTTTAATTCCGATGCGTCCATAAGTTGTATGGGCTTCAACCAGTGCATAATCAATGTCTGCCCTGATAGTGTGCAATGGAATACGTCCTTCTTTGTACATTTCGCTACGGGCCATTTCGGCTCCACCAACCCTACCGGAAATTTGCACTTTGATACCTTCGGCACCTAAACGGATGGTTGATGCAATAGATGTTTTGATTGCGCGACGGAATGAAATTCTTCCTTCAATCTGTTTGGCAATATTTCCAGCAACAAGTTTGGCATCTAATTCTGGCCTTCTGATTTCAGAAATATTGATTTGCACTTCGTTTCCAGTGAGCTTTTTCAATTCCTCTTTCAGCTTGTCAACTTCCTGTCCGCCTTTTCCGATAATAATACCGGGGCGTGCAGTGTTGATAGTAACCGTAACCAGTTTTAAAGTACGCTCAATCATAATTTTTGAGATACCGGCTTTTACAAGACGGGCATTCAAATATTTTCTGATTTTATCGTCTTCGATTAGTTTTCCGGAGAAATCTTTTCCACCATACCAGTACGAATCCCATCCTCTGACGATTCCTAACCTGAAGCCTATTGGATTAGTCTTTTGTCCCATTATCTATTCTTTATTATCGCTAGTAGCGGTTTCGTTAACTTCAACTTGATTTTCAGTGCGGTTTCCCAAAATCAGGGTAACATGATTTGATCTTTTTCTAATTCTGTGTGCCCTTCCTTGGGGAGCAGGGCGGATTCTTTTCAGCATCCTTCCACTATCAACAGAAATTTCTTTTATATAAAGCTCGTTATCTTCAATACGCTTCCCTTCGTTCTTCACTTCCCAGTTGGCAATGGCAGAGCGCAATAATTTATATACCCTTCCGGCTGCTTCTTTAGAAGTGTGATGCAACATGCTTAATGCAGGTTCAACATCCATCCCTCTAATCAGGTCGGCAACCAAACGCATCTTACGTGGCGATGTAGGTACATTGCGAAGACGCGCAACGTAAACCGTTTTGCGGGCCTCTTTTCTTGCTTCGGCGCTATTGTGTTTTCTAGATCCCATTTCAATTACTTTATTTATTTCCTATTCTTATTTCCGGCATGTCCTCTGAATAAGCGGGTTGGGGCAAACTCACCCAATTTGTGTCCCACCATATTCTCAGTAATATACACCGGAATGAATTTATTTCCATTATGAACAGCAATGGTTTGTCCGACAAATTCCGGAGAAATCATGGATGCCCTGGACCAGGTTTTGACAACGGTTTTTTTACCAGAGTCAATATTTGACATTACTTTTTTCTCAAGTTTAATGTCGATAAAAGGTCCTTTTTTTAACGAACGGCTCATATTAATTCAATTAACTTCTGTTGTTATTTCTTTCTTCTCTCAATAATGTACTTGTTCGAAGCTTTTTTCTTTGAACGTGTACGGAATCCTTTAGCTGGTAATCCTTTGCGTGAACGTGGTTGTCCACCTGAAGCTTTACCTTCGCCGCCACCCATTGGGTGATCAACCGGGTTCATGGCTACACCACGTACGCGGGGCCTGCGGCCTAACCAGCGGCTGCGTCCGGCTTTTCCAGAAACTTCCAATTGATGGTCGGCATTAGAAACTGTTCCAATTGTTGCCTTACATGTTTGCAACACCATACGGGTTTCACCTGATGGTAATTTAATAATTGCAAACTTTCCTTCCCTGGTCATCAGTTGAGCGTACGATCCTGCGCTACGTGCCATTTTTGCTCCCTGTCCTGGACGCAATTCAATGTTATGAATGACGGTTCCAAAAGGAATATCGCTCATGTACATTGCATTGCCGATCTCCGGGCTGACGTCTCTTCCAGCATTAATCTCTTGTCCGACTTTTAAGCCATGAGGTGCAATAATGTAGCGTTTTTCACCATCAGCATAAAAAACCAAAGCAATGCGTGCGGTACGGTTCGGATCATATTCAATGGTCTTCACTTTTCCGGGAACGCCTTCTTTGTCTCTTTTGAAGTCGATGATTCTGTATTTCTTCTTATGACCTCCGCCTACGTTGCGAATTGTCATTCTTCCTTCACTGTTTCTTCCACCGGTACTTCTTTTACCGGCTACCAGAGTCTTTTCTGGCTTACTTGCAGTGATGTCAGCATAGTCGCTTATTACCTTAAAGCGCTGACCTGGGGTTGTTGGTTTATATTTTTTCAGTGCCATTTCTAAATGTTGCTAAAAAAATCAATTGTTTCACCTTCAGGAAGCGTTACTATTGCTTTCTTAAAGGCCTTTGTCTTACCGGAAATAACACCTGATTTTGTATTGCGTGATTTCCTTTTTCCTGAGTAATTCATCGTATTTACAGAGAGTACCTGTACACCGTAAAGTTCTTCAACCTCAGTTTTAATCTGGATTTTATTTGCTGATTTTTCAACAATAAATCCAAACTGATTGAGCTTTTCTCCTTTATCGGTCATCTTCTCCGTAATTATCGGTTTGTTTATTACACCCATCTTCTTTAATTTTTCTATTTTGAGAATACTTCTTTGATGGCTTTCAACGAACTTTCAACAAACACTAATTTATGTGCATGAAGAATTTCGTATGTGTTCAAGGTTTCTGTCCTGACAACTTTCGCTTTTTTCAAATTTCTGGTTGACAGATAGAGATTATTATCGGCATCGTTTATCACCAGCAATGTTCTCTGGTCATTTACTTTTAAGCCGTCCAAAATCTGAAGGTAATCTTTGGTTCTTGCGGCTTCCATTTTGAAGTCTTCAATAACCAGGATATTCTTGTCTTTTGCTTTGTATGTTAGCGCTGACAATCGAGCCAGATTTTTTACTTTCTTATTCAGCTTTACACGATACTCGTGTGGATGTGGTCCAAAAACCCGGCCCCCACCACGAAACAAAGGGTTTTTAATACTACCTGCCCTGGCTGTTCCTGTACCTTTCTGACGTTTGATCTTACGGGTACTACCCATAATATCGCTTCTTTCTTTGGTGTCGTGGGTTCCGTGACGCTGGTGAGCCATATATGCCTTGGCATCCAGATAGATGGCATGGTCGTTGGGTTCAATTCCAAAGATCGCCTTATCCAGTTTCACCTTGCGGCCGGTTTCCTCTCCACTGATCTTATGAACTTTTAGCTCCATCTCTCAATTTTTACATATGAATTATTTGGACCGGGAACCGCTCCTTTAACTACAATTACGTTCTTCTCGGGGATGATTTTCACAACCTGGAGATTGATGAGCTTGACGCGATTGCCACCCATTCTACCAGCCATGCGCATTCCTTTGAATACACGTGATGGGTAAGAAGAAGCACCAATTGAACCCGGCGCACGTAATCTGTTGTGCTGACCGTGTGTGGCATCATTAACTCCTTTAAAGTTGTAGCGTTTTACAACGCCCTGAAAACCTTTTCCTTTTGAAGTACCAACCACATCAATAAATTCGCCTTCAACAAAAACTTCAACTGTAAGCACATCACCATATTGTTTCTTTTCCTCGAAACGGGTAAATTCAGCTACAAATCGTTTTGGTGTTGTTTTTGCTTTTTTGAAATGGCCTTGCATAGCTTTTGTCGTATGCTTTTCCTTCTTCTCTTCAAAAGCCAGTTGTATGGCTTCGTAACCGTCCGTTTCTTTCGTGCGAACCTGAGTTACAATGCATGGACCGGCTTCAATAACGGTGCAGGGAATGTTTTTCCCATTCTCATCAAAAATGCTGGTCATACCTATTTTTTTACCTAATAATCCTGACATTGCTATAAATCTTTACGCCGTTCCTATTAAACTTTTATCTCTACCTCAACACCACTGGGCAATTCCAGTTTCATTAAAGCATCAATGGTTTTAGATGATGAATTATATACATCCATCAGTCTTTTAAAAGTGGCTAATTCAAACTGTTCGCGTGCCTTTTTGTTAACAAAAGTAGAACGGTTAACAGTGAATACCTTTTTGTGGGTTGGCAATGGGATGGGACCGCTAACTATAGCACCGGTCACTTTAACTGCCTTTACAATCTTTTCAGCTGATTTATCAACCAGGTTGTGATCGTAAGATTTAAGTTTAATTCTAATTCTTTGGCTCACTTTACTATCGTTTTAGCTAATAATTCCTCTTACTTTTTTTATTACCTCATCGGTAATATAATCAGGGGCTTGTTTAAAACTGCCAAACTCCATTGTTGATGTAGCCCTTCCCGAACTAAGTGTCCGTAATGTTGTTACATAACCAAACATTTCTGACAAAGGCACTTTTGCTTTGATGATTTGAAATCCAACTTTCGCAGTAACATTCTCCAAAATTGCTCTCCTCTTATTCAAGTCTCCTGTAATTTCTCCAAGATAATCATCCGGAGTAACAACTTCAACTTTCATAATGGGTTCGAGCAAAGCTGATTTCGCTTTTCGTGCAGCAGCTTTAAATCCAATTTTGGCAGCTAGTTCAAACGAAAGCTGATCAGAGTCAACTGAATGAAATGATCCGTCAAACAACCTTACTTTCATACTGTCAACCGGAAATCCGGCTAATACACCATTCTGCATGGCAGCTTCAAATCCTTTTTTAACAGATGGAATAAATTCTTTTGGAATATCTCCACCTTTTATCTCATTAACAAACTGAAGACCTTCTTCACCTTCGTCAATAGGGCCAAGTTCAAATGATATATCTGCAAATTTTCCGCGTCCACCAGATTGCTTTTTATAAACTTCCCGGTATTCGGCAGAACCAATAATCGATTCTTTGTATGACACTTGTGGCATTCCAATGCTACATTCAACATTGAATTCGCGCTTCAAACGGTCAACAAGAATATCCAAATGCAATTCGCCCATTCCTGAAATAATGGTCTGGCCGGAATCCTGATCTGTTCTTACTTTAAATGTCGGGTCTTCCTCAGTCAGTTTACCAAGGGCAAGCGACATTTTATCTATATCTTTTTGAGTTTTTGGCTCAATAGCGATACTAATTACAGGGTCGGGAAACGTAATTGATTCCAATATCACCTGGTGTTTTTCGTCACATAAAGTATCACCTGTATGTATCTTTTTAAATCCAACGGCAGCACCAATATCACCAGCTTCGATCTTATCCAACGGCTCCTGCTTATTTGCATGCATTTGCATGATGCGGCTGATGCGTTCTTTTTTGCCTGTGACCGAATTAAAAACATAGGAACCGGCCTTTAGTGTTCCAGAGTAAACCCGGAAAAAGCAAAGACGTCCTACGAATGGGTCGGTAGCTATTTTAAAAGCCAACGCACTAAAATGATCATCCGGATCGGCACTACGAATAACTACCTGATCGTTTTTAGGATTGATACCTTCTACGGCGTCAACATCCAACGGACTCGGTAAAAATTCGATAATAGCATTCAATAGCATCTGAACACCTTTATTCTTAAAAGCAGAACCACACATCACGGGCGTGATACTCAGATTGAGTGTAGCCTTTCTAATGACGTTGATCATTTCCACTTCAGAAATTGAATGCGGATCGTCCATAAACTTCTCCAGCAATTCGTCACTTTCTTCGGCAACGCCTTCGATCAACATCATCCGGTATTTTTGCGCGACTTCCATTAAGTCTTCCGGAATCGGAATTTCTACAATTTTTGTACCGTGCTCAGATGATTCGTCCCAAACAAAAGCTTTGTCTTTCACAAGATCAACAACACCTTGAAAATCATCTTCTGCACCAATCGGAATTTGAATTGGAACGGGATTTGCACCAAGGCGATCTTTAATTTGGTCAATTACACCAAAGAAATCTGCTCCGGCTCTGTCCATCTTATTGACGAAACTAATGCGCGGCACTTTGTATTTATCGGCTTGTCTCCAGACAGTTTCTGATTGTGGCTCAACACCACCAACAGCACAAAATAAAGCAACAGCTCCATCAAGCACACGCAAAGAACGTTCAACTTCAACAGTGAAATCAACGTGACCCGGTGTGTCGATAATATTAATCTTGTGTTTTTTATTGAACAGTTCCCAAAAAACAGTTGTCGCAGCAGAAGTAATGGTGATTCCACGTTCCTGCTCCTGAACCATCCAGTCCATAGTAGCAGCTCCTTCGTGTACTTCACCAATTTTGTAGTTGCGTCCTGTATAAAACAAAATACGCTCAGTGACAGTAGTTTTACCCGCATCAATATGGGCCATAATGCCGATATTCCGGGTAAGATTGAGTTTGTTAGTTATGTTGGTTTTTTCTGCCATCAGTTCTATGTAGTATCTTTAGCTTTCTATTCTAGAATCTAAAATGTGAAAAAGCTTTGTTGGCAGCAGCCATACGATGCGTATCTTCTTTTTTCTTAAAGGCGGCACCTTCTTCTTTAAAACCGGCCATAATTTCACCAGCCAGTTTTTTACCCATACTTTTCTCGTGGCGTTTACGCGAAAAATTGATCAGGTTCTTCATGCCAATCGACTGTTTACGTCCGGCATAAATTTCAGAAGGAATTTGGAAAGTGGCTCCACCAATACGACGGCTTTTTACTTCTACCGAAGGTGTAACATTTGTCAATGCTTTTTTCCACACTTCCAATGGCTGTTCTTCCATTTTCTCTGCGATTACATCCATTGCCTCATAAAAAATTCTGTAGGCTACACTCTTCTTTCCCTGTAGCATCAGATTATTTACAAACTTAGTAACCAAAATATCATTGAATTTTGGATCGGGAAGAATGATGCGTTTTTTCGGTTTATTTTTTCTCATTTTACAACAAGCTTAAGCTGTTAAAAATTCTTATTTCTTAGGACGTTTGGTTCCATATTTTGACCGGCGCTGTGTCCGGCCTTCAACTCCTGATGTATCCAATGCACCACGAATAATGTGGTAACGTACGCCCGGAAGGTCTTTAACACGACCTCCGCGAATCATTACAATAGAGTGTTCCTGGAGGTTATGTCCTTCGCCCGGAATGTAGGCGTTCACCTCTTTACCGTTTGTAAGCCTAACCCTGGCTACTTTTCGCATAGCCGAATTCGGTTTTTTTGGTGTAGTGGTATAAACCCTTACACAAACGCCACGACGTTGTGGACACGAATCCAAAGCCTTAGATTTACTTGGCTTAACCAGTTTCTTACGGCCTTTTCTTACTAACTGTTGTATTGTCGGCATATTATTTGTTTTTAAACCGTGCTCCTACTTTTTTTTTGAGGGCGCAAAAGTATAAAATATTTCAAACGAACTAACGTTTTAATTCTTTTTATTTTTTCGGGAAATCTGACTGAGGGAGGGTAACCGGATGGTTTTTTTCAAAACTTTCACAAACCTATTTAGAAATCGGGTTGCGCCGGAGACCTATATCGTTTTACCTTGTCAGGTCCCTTTTTATTTAACTCTATCTGTTTCAGTATGTTTAACACATATTTCTCTGAAACGGGCTGCAAAGATAAAAACATTTGTTTAATGCACAAGAATAATTTTGAAAATATTTCATTAATTCTACTCAGAAACCTTGGCGAGAAACAGGAGGCTTTGGAGGAAATTCTCTATGATGAAAAATACGGTGGTTTATTTAACCAATACTATACCTATTATTTTAATCCTTGGCTTCAGCCATTGCCCTTCTGCTTGTGATTGGTGAATCTTGCGCACAACATCCATCCCTCTTATTACTTTTCCAAATGATGCAAAACCTTGTTTATCAGGATTCCTGTTGCCACCGGAATCGAGCGAAGGCTGATCGCCAACACAAATAAAGAATTCGCTGGTGGCAGTGCCAGGTCCGTATCTTGCCATTGAAATGACGCCATCTTTGTGCAAAATACCTGTTGTTGCAGTTGTTTCATGTTGAATAGACGGCAGCATTTGTGGATGCTCATCTTCGTATAAGCCACCCTGGATTACTTCAATTTTTATTTTACTGTCTGGCTGGTTGCCCGGGGTGACCGTACGGTAAAAAGTAGCATCTTCCAGTCGGTTTTCTTTGATGTATTGAAGGAAATTTGCAACAGTAATTGGTGCTTTTTTGGGATATAATTCCAAAGTAATATTCCCCAATTCTGTTTCTATTAGGACTTGGGGATTGGTGCTGGTGCAGCTATTGAAAAGCAAAACCGTCAGAAAAAGAAAGACAATGTGTTTGAAATGATTCATTTGTCAAAGGTAGTTTTTTTTGGAATCTAAACCCGGCGGGTAGGCTTGTTCCTGCTGGGTTGAGAAAAGGATTGGTTTTTTCACATTTTTTCAACCCGACGGGAGCTTTTCTACCTGCACTTCGTTTCGGCAGAAAGACCACCCGGCGGGTTTCCATTCTAGAAGGTTCTTCCATTAAATCACCCGCAACCAAACAAAACCGTAGGCTTCGAGATGCAAGCTACTGTTGTTATCATCAACGGAAAATCCCTGTGGGAAAAGCAGCATTAAATCTTTGTCAGGAAAAGGGTTTTTGATATTAGTGGGTTGCGAAGACAAGTTATTAATAAGGAGTAGTTCTTCTTCTTTATATTTACGTGTATAAGCGAGCACCTTTTCTGTTTGCTTTCCTTCTACTGTTTCAATACGAATAAAATCAGTTTCTCCCCGGCCAAAAACCTTCTCATCTTTTCGCGTGTTGAGCATATTGCTGATCAGTTCAAAAACCTTAGAATGGAAATTCTCTTCATCATTCAGGTTTTCCTGTAATTTCTCCCAGTCAATTCGGCCACGTACCAAAAAGCGGGTGTCGTCTTTTCCGGTCAGTTTGATTTGCTCAGCATAATATTTTTCATCATTCCATTTACCAAACTCATCACCATAATAAACCACCGGCGTTCCTGTTAAAGTCAGCATCAGCGAATAAGCAAGTGCTATTTTACGTTCATCGCGCTGCATCAATTCCGAGAGGCGGGCAGAAATGCCCTCTCCTACCCTGAAATCCCATTCAGGCTGATGACAGTAATTATCATGGATAAATTTCCGGTCCTCTTCAGTAACATAAACCAACTCCAGGCTCAGTTCATCGTGCACCCTTAAAAAGCTCAGCCACTGACTATTTTCAGGAATTTCAGGAGTTACATCCGGGCTCAGGGTTTGTTTGATCGGACTGCCATTTTCAATGGCAATGGCTTTAAACATCATGGGCATCAACGGAAAATGATAAGCTGCATGGCATTCGTCGCCATCTCCCATATATTTTACCACCTCATTGGGTTTTTGGCAGGCTTCGGCAAGCAGTAAAGTGTCGGGTTTTACGTAATCGAGTATTGCCCTGAAAAACTTTACAATGATGTGTGTTTTGGGAAGGTTCTCACAATTTGTCCCTTCCTCTTTCCATAGATAAGGAATGGCATCAGCACGAAAACCATCCACCCCCATTTCTTGCCAATACAATAAATTTCGGCTCATGGCAAGCAAAACATCAGGGTTTTTATAATTCAAATCAGGCTGGAAACTGAAGAAGCGGTGAAAATAATTCCACTCGTCCCCATTGGATTCCCAGTTGCTGTCTTCAATTCCTTTAAACAACAAACGGGCATCCTTATATAGTAAAGTGTCCTTACTCCAAATGTAATAATCGCGATAAGGGTTGTCCTTCGATTTTTGCGCTTCCAGAAACCAGGGATGCTGATCAGACGAATGATTGATAGCGATATCAAAAATAACACGAATCCCCCTGGAATGCGCCTCTTCAAGAAAGCTGCCAAAAACGGCTTCCTGTTCTTCCTTGTTTGACTCATTTGTCAAGCCCAACAATTCGGGTCGGATGCGGTCATATTTCTTGATATCGAAACCGGCATCGCGCATGGGTGAATCGAGAATGGGTAACAGCCAAAGACAGTTCACTCCCAGGTTTTGTATATAATCGAGCTTTTCGGTCAAGCCGATAAAATCTTCATTAAAAAGATTTACGTAGAGCGCATAAACAATGGCATCTTTATACCAATCAGATTCCAGTTCACCTAAAAAGGCCGATTGGGGGTTTAACTTATTTAGAAAAAGTTCAAGTTTAGCTTCCCCCGCATCAGGATAAAGTTCCTTCCAGTAACCGCCCAACAATGCCTTGCTATCCTTCATTTTCATTTATTTTCATTGACTTACAAAAGTATGTAATTCCCAATGCAAAAACCTTTTACAAAAGACTTTTCGGGAAATTTAATAGTAATTAGAAGATGCTTTGATGGTAAGCCATGAATTCAAACGTTTGCAGAAAACCGGATACCGTCAACTGGAACCAGATAATAAAATGCAATTGCCTACTGGTGATTGGGCGGGCAGAACCTTTGTTGAGCACGCATGATAAAATGTGGTATTTTTGGGATTGTTAAAATGATCAAATTAAATCCTTCCACATGAATATCAGGTTGATTATCACTGTTTTTCTCATTGGTTTATTGCATAGCGGACTTCAAGCACAAAAAGTCGGTTTAGAACGAATTGATCCCCCTTTCTGGTGGGCAGGAATGGAAAACAACAATTTGCAACTCATGGTTTACGGAGAAAATATTTCAGCAACTAAGCCGCAAATTGAATATCCGGGTGTACAGCTTAAGACGGTTATTGCTGTCGAAAGCCCCAACTATTTATTCATTAATCTTGTGGTTGACGACAGCGCAAAAGCCGGTACTTTCTCAATTGATTTCTATAAGAGAAAAAGGAAAGTAGCTTCTTATACTTATGAGCTGAAAACACGCGATACAAATCCTGACCTCCACCAGGGGTTTGACAATTCGGATGTGATTTACCTGCTGATGCCCGATCGCTTTTCCAATGGTGACACAACCAACGACAACACGCCAGACATGCTCGACACGGCTGACCGCTCCAATTCACTGGGCCGTCACGGTGGTGATATTCAGGGTATTAGCAATCATTTGGATTATCTCGATGAACTTGGAGTAACTGCAGTCTGGACGACCCCACTCCTGGAAAACAATATGCCCAAACAATCCTACCACGGTTACGCCATTACTGATTACTATAAAATTGATCCCCGTTTTGGCACAAATGAAGATTACAAAAATCTGGTAAAAGAAGCCCATAAAAAAGGACTGAAAATCATCATGGACATGGTAGCCAACCATTGTGGAACAGGCTACTACTGGAATAGTGATTTGCCTTCGCAAGACTGGTACAACCAATGGCCCGAATTTACACGCTCGAACTATAGGGTTGCCGTACAATCTGACCCCAATGCTTCGCAGGCAGATTACGACAAAATGGTGAAAGGGTGGTTTGACCAAACCATGGCCGACCTCAACCAACACAATGAATTGCTGGCCGAATTCCTGATTCAAAATACCATTTGGTGGATTGAATATTCCGGGATTGACGGTATTCGTCAGGATACTTACCCTTATTCCTATAAAGATTTTATGGCTAAATGGATGCAACGAATCCTGGAAGAATACCCGAACTTTAATGTTGTCGGCGAGGTGTGGCTCGACTACCCACCCATAACAGCCTACTGGATGGACAATGAAAACAATGCCGATGGCTATCGTTCACACCTCACCAACGTTTTCGACTTTCCACTTTCCACAGCTATTGCCCGTGCATTTAATGAAGATGAAGGTTGGTCATCGGGAACAATGCGTCTGTACGAGCTGCTTTCACAAGATTTTCTGTACAGCAATCCTTTGAATATTGTCACCTTTTCGACCAACCATGATGCTGACCGTTTTTTCAACAAGATGCAAAAAGATTATCGAAAGTTCAAATTGGGAATGATTTTCCTGATGACAACAAGGGGGATTCCCCAAGTTTATTATGGTGGCGAAATCTTAATGACAGGTCGCGAACACGATGGTCACGGTTATATCCGGGAAGATTTTCCAGGCGGATGGGCGGATGACAGCAAAAATGCATTTACCGAACAAGGCCGCAACGAAGAACAGGAAGAAGCCCATTATTTCATGAAGCGTCTCCTCAAGTGGCGAAAAACAAATCAGGCGGTGCAATATGGCGATTTGGTTCAATACCTTCCCGAAAATGGTGTTTACGTTTATTTCAGGCATTTTAAAGGGGAATCGGTAATGGTTATTTTAAACAATATTTCGGAAAACAGAACAATTGACCTGGGTCGTTTTGAAAAAGACCTCGCCGGTTTTACCAAAAGAAAAAATGCGCTAACACAACAATCGATTAACAGCCTGGACGAATTGAATGTACCGGCAAAATCGGGATTGATTATTGAGTTGGGGAAATAGAATCCCCCCAACCCCCTTTAAAAAAAGGGGGAGTTGGTGGGAGACTCCTAAGAAAACGGGGAAGAATCCAACACCCTTTGGGAAAGGGGGAGTTGGTGGGATGCACAAAAGAGAATGAATATGGTACCACTAAAAAAAGAAAAAACGGAAGACTCTCCTGAGAAACCCACCACTCCCCTTTCTAAGGGGGCTGGGGAGATTCGCCGCTACCAAGCTTACAACAAAAACCTAAAACAGTTCTCCCGCAATCTAAGAAACGACAGCACCCTGGCCGAAATTGTCCTGTGGAAAGAAATACGTGGTGCAGCTCTAGGATACACCTTCAATCGGCAAAAACCCCTATTAAATTATATCGTTGACTTTTACTGCAAACCATTAAATTTGGTGATTGAAGCCGATGGAATTAGCCATTGGAGCGAAGAGGCAGTAGAAAAAGATAAAATCAGACAGG